>Ga0209162_1000396_pt1 | contig 48465 bp, 42 predicted proteins | sample YNPNPMetaG_FD_187121 | JGI IMG/M metagenome (GOLD analysis project Ga0209162, IMG submission 187121) | Anoxygenic and chlorotrophic microbial mat microbial communities from Yellowstone National Park, USA - YNP NP MetaG (SPAdes) (version 2) ...
CAAGACCGACTCGCACGACAAGAACATCCGTATCGAGCGCGCCAGGGAGTTTCTGACCCACGGCCACAAGGTCCAGTTCACGATGATCTTCCGCGGACGCGAGCGGTTCCATCAGGATCGCGGCCACACCATCATGAGGGAGATCGTCGAAAGCCTGGGGGAGCTCGCCAAGGTCGAACGCCCGCCCCGCATGGAGGGTCGGCGGATGATCATGGTGCTTGTCCCCAACAAGGTGGCCCCCAAGCCCGCGCCCAAGCCGGCAGACCGGACGGCACCCGGCGGCAAGGCCCCGGAACGACCGGACGGTCCGGACAACGGGTCGCAGACGGCTGCAGCAAGCCCCGCCGGGGCCGAGGCCGTTCAGCCCCCGCTCTGACGGCCGGTGCCTGGCCGCTCGCCCGGCGCGGCCGGCGACGGCCGGAAGACCAGGGACGGGGACGGGTTTGCGCTCGCAGCCCGCCCAAGCACCCAGATTCGGGCCATCAGGCCCCGGAACAGGCTGATGCTGCAACCGCCCGCACACCTAGTTGAGGCCCTGCTGCGACCGGCAGCACCGTTGATCGTCGGGCACGTCCGCCCGGACGGCGACTGCCTCGGGGCCATCCACGCGCTCGGGGCGGCCTGGCAGGCGGCCCGCCCGGCTCGGCCGGCGATCTACTACAAACCCGAACAGATCTCCCAGCGACTGGCGTTTCTGTGCGGAATCGAACCAACCCTGCTTCTGCGGAATGCCGATATCGTCCCGGACACCGTCGTTGTGCTGGACACCGCCTATGCCGACCGCGCCGCCGCGCCCCGCCCGGTCGGCGAATACGCGGCCTCCGGCATACCCCTCGTCAATATCGATCACCACGTGGCCAACACGGGGTACGGTCAGATCAACTGGGTCGTGCCCGAGGCCAGCAGCACGTGCGAGCTGGTCTTCGCCCTCATCCGGGCGCTCGACTGGCCCATCGCGCCCGGGACGGCGTCGCTGCTCTATGCCGGCCTGAACACGGACACGCACGGGTTCTCGCTGCCGAACACGACCACAGCCAGCCTGCGAATCGCCGCCGATCTGATTGAGGCCGGGGCCGACGTGGCGGAACTCGGAGAGCGTCTCTGGCGATCGCAGTCGCCCGCCGAGTTCAACCTGACGAGGCTGATCTACGCTAACACACGGGTCTCGCCCGACGGACGGATCGCCCACAGCACGGCCCGTTACGATGAAATCCTGGCGGCCGGCTGCACCCCGGCCGACATCGACGACCAGGTCAGCATCCCCCGCTCCTGGCGCGGCATCCGAATGGCCATCCTGTTTTCGGAGACACGTCCGGGCCGCGTCCGGATCAACTTCCGCGGGGAGGGGGGCACGAGCGTGCTGCCCCTGGCGCGGGCGTTCGGGGGGGGCGGCCACCAGTTGGCCGCGGGGGCGGTCGTGGACGGCCCCATGGATCAGGTCGTGGAAGAAGTCCTCCGACAGGCCCGGGCGTTCCTACAGTAGGCCGGCGAGCGATGGTCCGGCGGCACGCACCCCGCGCCGGCTCCGCGGCCCCAAGGCGATATCCGCGCAACCCGGAAGACGCGTGCCGCGTGGGGGCGTTTCCGTGCCTCGCACGCGGCAGGCGACCCGGTCGGCTTGTACCCGGATTTTCAGGATGAAGCGATGATCACTGCTTCTCGTTTTCGTCGGCCGGGCCCCACGGACCGTGCAGCGACATCTGCGTCGGCGGGGCCGTCCACTTGCGCGCCAGCGGGGGCAGATCGGTCTTGACGGCCTGGTCGCGGGCCGCCGGGGGGTCAGGCTCCGGCTCGCCCTCGAGCAGACCGAGCCCGAAGAGCTGCCAGTCGTTCGGATCGGTCATGAACTGTCCCGGCACGGGCGGCACCTGGTCCGGGTTCATCGCATCCACCAGCTCCGGCGTGACGAGGATCACCAGCTCCGTCTGGTCCTTCTGGTACTCAACCGAGCTGAACAAGGCGCCGAGCACGGGCACATCGCCCAGCCCCGGCACCTTCTGCGCGGTGGCGCGGACGCGTTCGCTGAGCAAGCCGGCGATGGCGATCGTGCTCCCGCTGGGTAGCTCGATCGTCGTTTCGGCCCGTCGCTGGGTCAGCCCCGGAACCACGGTCCCCTGGATCTGCGTCCCGGTAGCAAAGTCCAGCTCGCTCACCTCCGGACAGACGCGCAGCCGGATCATGTCACGGCCCACCGGCGTCGGAAGGAACCGGAGCCGGACACCGAACTCCCTCCACTCGATCGTAATGGTCACACTGCCTCCGCTGGACTGGGGAACCGGAACAGGAATCTCGCCGCCCGCCAGGAAGCTCGCCTCCTGACCGGCGACGGCAACCAGGTTAGGCTCCGCCAGGACTCGCAGGAGGCCGTTCTCCCGCATGGCCTGGAAGAAGAGCTGCATCTGTACCCGCGGGAAGCCCAAGCTCAATGTGGGCCCCGTGTACGCCATTCGCGGCATCAGTGGCAGACCCACGTCCCGATCGGTCGCAAAGGGAATCGGCCCGGCATGCGGGCCACCGATCGGACCGAACTCCGCCGCCCCGCCGATATTCGCGTTGTTGATCCCGCCGATCTGGTTGACGGCAAACACATCGTGCAGATTGTCGCCGGCAAGCCAGCCGTTGACACCGAGCTGCCGGGTCGCGCTCTTGCTTACCTCGGCGACGGCACATCTCAGCAGGACCTGGTTGCCGCCGGCGACCCGCATCAGGTTCTTGACCTTGGGCTTTTCCTTCTTGCCGCCCCCCTGCTGTTGCGTTCCGCCCGACGGCTGGACGACCATCTCCGTCTCCTCGGCCACGGGCTGGAGGTCCTGGGCGAAGATCTCCGCGATCTGCACGATCTGCTCGGCCATCTCGGCGCTCGGAACCGTGCCCGTCAGCACCACGGTATCGAGGAGGAAATGCGCCTCCACCCGGGCCGTCGGGAAGTGCTTCCGGATCGCCTGATCCAGTTGGGCCGCCCGGTCGTCCACCGGCTGCGTCACGATCAACTCGACGATGCGGTGCCGCCCGTCCTCCGCCCAGAGGATCACGTCCGTCGTGCCCCGCCCTCGTGCGATTACCTGGACCTGCTTGGGCGTGACGGCCAGGGCCTCGGCCACGTCCTGCAAGCCCGCCGCCGCGCGGATGATCGGCAGCGGGCGGCCCGTGGCGGGCTCCACCAGCTCAAGCAGGACGCTCTGACCCTGGTACAGGCGGACCGGACCGCTCGCCGCCTCGCGGACCGGGGCCTTGTCCGCGCCGACCCGGTGGACCACCACCTCTATGGGACCGTTCCCGTTGGCCGCCCGCGTCGCCGGCGAAGCGCCCGGCAGCGATGCGCACAGCCCCAGCAGGGCCAGCGTGGCTGCGCCCCAGTGCCCCCAACGCCACCCTGTGATCCTACTGCGAAAGCCGATTCCCCGACCGCGCGCACGCGCCGCGGACGGCGTTCCGGTATTCGACATTGCCCTGAGCCTCCTTGCTTGTCGAGGACGACCGCTAATCCTTGTCGTCCGCGTGGGTGTTGGAGCCGCTCTCTGACGTGGTTATCGGCTCGTTGGGCGACGAACTCCACGCCGGCGACCACGCGCCCGACGTTCGGCCTGAGCGGGCCGCGCCCGCGGCCGTCAGACGCGAACCGCCGACGGACGAGCGCTGAAGCGCGTCCGGGCCGTCGAACTGCACCCTGCTGACGTTGACGGGCTTCTTCAGCGAGCCGTAGACCACTTCCACGTTCCACTCGGCGACGGGTGCGGGCGGCACGGCCGCGGGTGACGGCACGGGCATCGGCAAACCTGCCGCAAGCTCCGGCTTCAGCGACCCGAAGAAGCGCTTGAGCAGGCCGCTCTTGCCGTTCTTGTCGCGCGGCGGATCGCCGCCCTTGTCGCCGAGCAACTGTTTTTCGGTCGTTTCGGCACCCTGGCGTGAGCCCTGGTCCACCTGATTCCGCATGGACAGAGCGATCTTGCCCTTCTGCGCGGCCAAGTGCAGGCGTGGAACGTCCTCCGGCTTGACCAGGAGCGTAACCGACTTCGAGGCGACAGTGCCCTTTTCAGTATTGCCACCGAGTTCCTGACCCACGGCGGCCACTTCGACGTTCTCCAGAATCGTCTTGCTGACCGTCTCGCTCGACCGCGAGCCGCTCATCACGGCCACGACGTCCACACGGCTGCCCGGTCGGACCAGGTAGCCGACGCCCGAAGACTCGTCGATCTTGACGGCGACGGCGCGGTAGCCTTCCGGAATGCGCGATTCCATGCCCGGCTTGGTGCCCTTGGGCGCCAGCAACGATTCCAGCACGGGCACGCCCCGGGGAATGATGGCACTGGAGACACGCCCGACGACTTCCTCCTTCCGGGACAGGGCATTCGAGGGGGCCAGCGAACGCGCCGTCTGCACGACCTCCACCATCGCCTCGGTGATCTCCGCGCCCAGCGGAATGTCCATGCGCGTCCGGACCACGGGCACCGAGGCCCCCGTGGTGTTGCCCCGAGCCTTGCTCACGAAGTCGAAGGTGAGTTTGATCGCGAAGATGCCCACGACCAGCCCGACCACGAGCGGAATGAAGGCCCTGCTCTTCATATCATTGTCTCCCTTGCCGGCAGGACAAAAGTGGGCGGGTTGGCCCGCCCTCGCGCTGAGGTCCGTTTCTCCACCGCACCCACCGGGGCCGCAAAGTCGGCCCCGCGCGCGCCGCGGTCAGACAGACCCTTCTTTTCGCATCGAGCACGTCGAGCCCATCGTCCCCCCCGGGTCGCCGAAAAAGCTCCCGAACAGGCTCACGTCCGCCTTGTTCACGGTGACCCGCACCGTCTCGGTCGGGTCGGCCGCGGTGGCTCGCGTGATCGTTATTACATAATTCGGCAAACCGGCCGCCCTCATGTAGGCCGAGACCCGGTTTCGAATGTCGTCCTCGGTGGAACCTTGAAGCACGGCCGTACGACACCCCTCCCGGGCCGCCTGCACAAGCGTCTGGTACACCATGAAGCGACGACCGTACTCCATGATGCCCAGCAGCAGGGTGAAGAGAATAGGGCTGACGACGGCCATCTCCACCGCGGCAGCCGCCCGTCGCCGCCATCCCGTGCTCCGCGAATTTGCGAGCCAACGCATCATCTTTCTTACCTCCGGTGCGGGCAGGCTCTCACCACAGCCCGCAGTCCTGGCCGAACCACACGATCAGCGTCCCGATGGTCAGCGGAACGCCGTACGGCAGCAGCGCCGAGGTCGATCCGAAGCTCCGGGCCGATCCGAACTCGCTGAAGATGCGCTGGCGGCTTTGCAGCTTGCAGGCGATCGTCGCCAGATTCGCGCAGGCCATCCACATCTTTCCGGCCCGGACGATCATGACGACGGCAATGATTCCGCCGACGACCGCACCGACGCAGAACCCCATGAGCGTCCACCACGGTCCCAGCCACGTGCCGATCGCGGCCATGAGCTTCACGTCGCCGGCCCCCATCCCGTGCATCAGCCACGGCACGATGAGCACGCCCAAGCCCACGGCCATGCCCAGCGCCGCAGACTGGGCGCCTGAGACGCCGAAGAAAAAGGTCTGAACCATGAACCCGCACGCCGCGATCAGCGCATTAAGCCAGTTCGGTACGCGTCGCTGGCTGTAGTCGATCCACGAGGCCCACAGGATCAGGGGCGTCAGGACCAAGGTGGTCGTCCACCAGAACGCCTCGGGCATCTCACGACTCCTTCGCAAACGCGTCCGGGTTCCCTAAGGAAACGCCGGAGAAGCGGTTCGTGTCCGTCTCGCACAGAACGGCCGGGGGACCCGCGCCGACCGGACGGGCCCCACCGGCCATCGATTCAGGTCACGCCGATCACGCTTACGTGTCCGGCAGCTGGCTCTCGACGCTCGTGAAGATGTCCGACACCTTCTGACCGACCAGCGTGATGGCCGCCAGCGCCACAATGATGATCAGCGCCAGCATCACGGCGTACTCGGTCGCCGTCGGACCGTCTTCGCTCTTCAGAAAGCTCTTCACTCTCGTCACCAGTGCCTGCATGAGGTCTCCTTTCTCCGGCCGTTCCGCGAACGGCCACACGGGCGCCGACCGTCCCTTGCCGTCAGCCCTCACACTTGTTTGGCCCCGGAGCCACTCCCGCCGGAGCCGACCACACTCGCGAGTTCCTCTCCGCGAGAACGCTTGTCGGGTAGCCCGTCGGCGCGCGATGTGGGCCCGGTTGCCCGCTCTCGCCTCCTCCTGGGGTGGCGCGTGTACGACGCTGTCCGACGGGGTCCAAAGGCCGTGCCCCGTTTCGCGGGGCCCGTATCCTCCGCCTGCCGTGTCCGTTCGTCCGCTCTTTCTCCCCCGCCGACTCACGGCGGTCCGGACGGGACACCCGCGACCGCGGGCAGCCCGCCCCTGACAGCCAATCGGCGACAGACACCCGCAACATAAAAAACAAATCGCCGGCAGGCAAGTTCAATCGCTTTTTTTCAAAGCGGCCCCCCGTTTCCGCGAGAACAGCGCTGCCCGCCGGGTTTTTATGGGGCCGACGGGCACGCCCCTCGCAAAACTGCGTCGGATAAGATCAGGCCCGGCAGGACTGGCCGAATACAGGCGTCGCGAGGGCCCGCCGCCGGGATCACCTCCGGCCGCCGGGCACCGGGACCGCCTCGGCGTGGCCCACCGGGCGGGCGATGCCATCCGGCGAGCTACCGAGGTCGCCACGATCGCACCAGCCGGTTGTCAGCCGGGCGGCACCCGCGGATAATCCCGCCGGGTGCAGTCTGCGGGAGGAATTCCTCGCGTGGGGATCGGTTGGTGGGTCTGGGTCGTCCTCCTGTGCCTGGTGGCCCTGGTGTGGGCCAGCCGGCACATCGAGATCTCGCGTGCCCGGCGCCGGTTCCGGCCCCTCTCGGAAGACTCGTACAAGGACGGCCTGGCCGATCCGCCGTCGCTGTCCGTCCTGATCGCCGCCAAGGACGAAGAGGCCAACATCGAGAGGGCCGTCCGGACGATGCTTGCCCAGGACTACCCTCGTTTCGAACTGATCGTCATCAACGACCGCAGCACCGACGGCACCCCGGCGATCCTCGAGCGCCTGGCGGCGGAGACCGGGACCAACGGACGCCTGAAGGTCGTTCACGTCACGCAGCTTCGAGAAGGCTGGTTCGGCAAGAACAACGCGATGCGGGAAGGAGTCGCCCGGGCCGGGGGACAATGGCTGTGCTTCTCCGATGCCGACTGCACGCAGCTCTCGCGCCGTACGCTCTCGCTGGCGGTGCGGCACGCGGTGGAGACGGGGGCCGAGTTCCTCTCCGTTCTGCCCATCCTGGAGGCCCGCGGGTTCTGGGAGCGAATCGTCCAGCCGGTGTGCGGAGCGGTGATGGTGTTCTGGTTCCATCCCAAGCGGGTAAACGATCCGCGTCATCCGGCCGCCTATGCCAACGGCGCCTTCATGATGATAACGCGCGAGACCTATCAGGCGATCGGCGGGCACGAGGCCGTCCGCACGGAGGTCAACGAGGACATCCACATGGCCCGGCTCGCCAAGCAGAGCGGCCGCCGGCTGCTGGTGGTCTCCAACGACAACCTCTACTCCGTGCGGATGTACACGGGCCTCCGCCAGATCTGGCACGGCTGGAGCCGGATCTTCTACGGCTGCTTCGGGAGCTTTCGCCGGCTGTTCATCTCGATGATGTTCCTTCTAACCACGAACGTTCTGCCGTACGCGAGTCTCATACTCGGCTGGACGGTCACGGGCGTCCGCGGCTGGGATCAGGCCGGACCCTGGCGCATCGTGGCCCTCGCGGCGAGTGCGGCCGTGCTGGCCCAGGTGACCACGATCGCGCGGTTCTACCGGATGAGCCGGACCAGCCCCTGGCTGGCACCGACGTTCATCCTCGGCGCGGTGATCTGCATCGGCATGCTGATCAGTGCCATGCGGAGGCTCGGCGGTCGCGCCACCACCACGTGGCGCGGCACGACCTACCGCGGCAACCAGGTGGCCTCCGCGTAGCCCGTAGGGGCCGTCGTAAAAGGGGTTGCCGTTCGCAGGCGGAACGTCCGTGCGAACGGACTCGCAAACGTATCCGCCAGACGCGTGTCGCAGAATCAAGATGCTCTCAATCCACAGCATAGTGTGGGGTTTTCGCACGGGCCCTGCGGCAGGAGCCGCCTTGCTCTCGTGGGCCGTCCCGGGCGTGCCCGAAGCATATCAGACGGCTGTCAAGTGGGGCCTTGCGGCGCTGGCGGGTCTGATCGTCCTGCGGGCGGTCTGGCGACAGATCAGGCGGCTTCAACGGTCGCGCCGCCCGCCGACCCTGCATCCCCGCCTCCAGCGATACGGTATAGATGCTCAGGAGGCCGCCCGCCGCCGGGAACTCGCCGCACGGATCGTCGCCACCTCCAGCGGCCCCGGCCTGGCCGGCTACGAGATCGTCGAGCAGATCGAGGCCGTTTTCGTGGATGGCTTCCGAAGTCCGGCCGAGGCGGCGGAAGGACTCAAGGCCGCGGCCGCCGAGCGGGGCGCCAACGCGATTATCAACGTGCGGCAGGAACGCTCGGCAGCGGGTCGATGCACTGCCTCGGGCGACGCCGTCAGGGTACGGCGGATGGAATGACACCGCGGGGCGTTACGAAATGCGGAGCCCGGTTCGGTTTCGGCGAGCGGCCGGGCCCGCCGGGAGCACGGAACGTGTCAGGAAGCGTGCGGGTTCTCTTCGGGGTCGGGGTGTTTGCCGTGGCCGCCGCCGGATGTCGCGAGACGCCCCGAACCGCCTCGCCGCCGCGACCCGCCACCGCGCCGCCCATTGCCGCAACGCAGGAGGTGCAGGCGACCCCGGCCGGTCCCGGCGCGGCGCCGCCCGGGGCCCGCCAGGCCGCGCCGGCCACACAGCCGATCTCGCCGCTTCCGGCCCCGCCGAAGTTCGTGGATGCCCCGCCCTATTCCGTGGATATCGAGGTCCGCAAGCCGGACGACCCGCAGGCCGGATGGCTGAGAATCGAGGCGCTGGCCGATGCCGGGCGGCCCGCGAGGGTCTCGGGCATCTTCCCGGAGCCGAACCAGATCCGGGTCCGCACGGAGAACGTCTCCCTGCTGGTGCTCGACCTGTCAATGCTCCCGCTCCAGCCCAACCGGCGGCGGAACCTGCACATCGACGGACAGCCGATCGAGCTGTCGCAGCGGCACAGAGGACCGATTCAACTCCATCGTTCCGAGACGGGCGACTGGAAGGTCCTCACGCCGGTCCCGCGGTAAGCGAGGCTCGCGAAACTGCGCGACGTGAGCTTCGCCCCTTTTGCCTTCCGCCGACGGCACGACTAAGCTTGGCCGCCCTCCGGCCGTTGTCCGCGTGCCCAGGACGCGGCCGGAAGCGGCGCGGTCCTTCGCCGGGGCAGGCAGGCCGCCGGCGAGCAAGGTGCATCGCGGTCACCCGGTGGTTGAGGGCTGGTTCATGGCCGATCCCGTTCGCGTCCTGGCGTTCATGGCACACCCCGACGACGCGGAGATTCTCTGCTCCGGTACGCTCACCCGACTGAAACGCGAGGCCGGCTGCCAGATCGCCATCGCCACGGCCACGAGCGGCGATTGCGGCACGATGGACCGGCGCCCCGACGAGATCGCCCGCATCCGGCATGCCGAGGCCGTAGCGGCTGCCCGGCTGCTGGGCGCGGAATACTACTGCGCGGGCTGTCTGGATCTGCTGGTGGTGTACGACGCTCCGACCATCCGGGCCTTCGTCGAGATCCTGCGTAAGGCCCGGCCCGATGTGGTCATCACGCATTCGCCGGTCGACTACATGGTGGACCACGAGATGACGAGCCGCCTTGTGCGAACGGCGTGCTTTGGGGGCTCGGCGCCGAATCTCCTGACCGGGGACATCGATCCGGCCCCGCCCACCCGGGCCGTCCCGTACCTCTACTACGCCGACCCGGTCGAGTTCAAGGACATTCTGGGCCGGCCCGTGGAGCCGGACTTCGTCGTGGACGTGAGCGGCGAAATCGATACGAAGGTGCAGTGCCTGGCCTGTCACGCCTCGCAACGCGACTGGCTCCGCGCTCAGCACAAGATGGACCATTACATCGAGATGATGAAGCGGGCCGGCGCCGAGCGGGGCAGGCGGATCGGCAAGGCCTACGGCGAAGGGTTCCGCCAGCATCGCGGCCACGCCTATCCGCAGGACAACATCATCGCCCGGCTGCTCCGGATGGAATAGACGCGCCCGGCCGTCGTCCCCGCGTCCGCGACGACCGGCCTCCCGCGGGATCCCTCACACACGGATGAACAGACGGCGGCGGTACAACGGCAGCAGCAACAGAAGCCACAGCAGCACGTACGAGATCGCGAACAGCAGCGAGGCGTTCTTCGGCGCAGCCCACGACGCGAAGGCCCGTTCGTAGATCCACGTCTTGAGCGCCACGCCTCCCGTGGCCGTCGGCACCCGGATCAGCCCCATCAGCCGCGCCACCAGACCGGACGCCACGAACACCGCGATCGCGTTGGTGCCGAAGACGACGAAGGGCCGGGCCCACGCCCGCCAGCCCTTCACGTCGATGAGCCAGTAGCACATCGCCAGGACATGCAGCGAGATCCCGCCGGCCAGCAGGACGTACGAACTCGTCCAGATCTTCTTGTTGATCGGGATGCTGTGGTTCATCCACAGTCCGGCGAACAGCAACAGGTTGGCCGCCACGAACAGGCCCGCCGCCTGCTCGTTCCCGTCGCGCCGCCGGTGCAGCCAGTCGCCGGCCAGCACGCCGATCAGCACCGTCGCGACCGCCGGAATCGTACTCAGCAGGCCTTCGGGGTCCGGCCGCTCCCGGTACAGGTGCCCGCCCAGCACGTGCTCATCGATCCAGTTGTGGAGCAGACCGTCCGGAGCCACCACATCGGCGACATAGCCGACCGGCCCGGTGGCGTAGCGCTTGTAGAGGTACCAGTAGCCCAGCAACAGAACCGCCGCCACGATCGCACGCCCGCGCGTCCGGGTCAGCAGCACCACGATGGAGGCGAAGAAGTAGCACAGCGCGATCCGCTGAAGTACGCCGACCACCCGCAGCCGGCTTTCCTGGAAGTACCCGAAGTCCGCCGCGAAATACACGATCGCCGCGATCAGGATGAACCAGCCGATGGCCTTTCGTACACGGGCCCCGGGCGGTTCGGCGGGCCACCCCAGCGGAGGCTCGTCCCGGAAAATGAGCGCCAGCCCGGTGATCGCCATCACAAACGGCGCGATCAGCCGCCAATCCGGGAAGCCGTACATCGTCAGCCCCAGCAGCAGCAGCATGAGGCTCCGCCTGACGACGTGCTCGAAAAGCCGGAGCCGGTCGGCCCCCGCCGCAATCCGCCGGTCGAAGGAGAACGTCATCGCGACGCCGACGATGAAGAGAAACGAGGGAAAGACCAGGTCCGTCGGCGTCCACCCGTGCCAGGCGGCATGTCCCAGCGGGCCGTAGCGATCCGGACCGCCGGGGTTGTTCACCAGAATCATGCCCGCAACGGTCAGACCGCGCACAGCGTCCAGGGACAACAAGCGATGGGACTTCTCAGTATCGCTCATGGCCGGGGATTGTAGAGCCGACCCGCGAGGAAATGGAAACCGCCGGCGGCACGGGCGGGATTCCTCCGGCAAGCCGACCGTGGCCGAACTTGGCGGACCCTCAGGCACGGCGACGATCGCTGGCGGCCGTCGCCCCCGGCGGCGCACCCACCGCAAAAGCCTCCCTCGAGGTGTGGGGCCCCACCCGTGGGCCACGGGCCGCATGCGCTGACCGCGCGCTGGCAGCAGGCTCCGGACAGTGGGCCCCTGCAAGGCAAGCCCCCTTGGACCTCTGACGGGCTGGCGGCTGGGCTACTTCTTACCGGCTTCCTTCTTGGCGGGCGCCTTGGCCGCGCCCTTGGCGGCCTCGGGAGCAGGCGTGGTGGCGCCGGCGGCGGCCTCCGGTGACGCGGCAGTCCCCGCCGCCTCGGCAGCAGCCTTCTTGGTCTTCGCGCCGACGGCGGCCTTGCGATGCGCCACCTTCGGAAGGCCGAATACGCTCTTGGTTTCGTCCCAGCGTTCCTGATCCTTGAGGATCTTCAGCCGTTCGGCCCGCGATAGCACGTTGCGGTGCCGTTCCAGGGCGTTCTTCGTCTTGAGCGAGCGATGTACGGACATCTCCCGTGGATCTCCCGGCCGGACCGGCGGCCGCCGGCCCGCGCCTCACTTATGTCGTCGAGCCTCACACTGAAAGAGGTAGCGGTTCTCCTTGGCGTACTGGCGCCCGTAGCTGCGGATGCGCTCGGCAAGCTCATCAAGCTCTCTCTTCTGCTCGGGGAGCTTGAAGCCCTGCGTGGTCCACAGCTCATATCCGTCCGCGCACTCGTAGATCGCGGTCGGCAGATTGCACCGTTCCCGAAGCCACTTCTGCGCCGCCATCACGTCCGCCCGGGCCTCGTCCAGGTTCTTGACCTTCCCGGTCACCCGGAACCGCTCGACCACGATGTAGTTGAGGCCCTTGACCCTCGTGTCCGGGTTCAGAACCCCGCCGCCGGCCCCCGCCGACGCCGACGACTTACGCTCGGGACCGGGTGCCTGACCCTCCCGGGCGGCCGCCGTCCGGGGCGGAACCAACGGAACCGCATCCGGACTCCCCAGATTCACCACGCTCGGATCCGGCGGGCCTTCCCGCACCGCGGCAACCTCGTCGAGCGACGGGTCACGTACGGCTGCTCCAGCACCGAGCACGGCCGAGCCCCCCGCCAGGCCGGCCCGTCGGCCCAGTTGATAGCTGCAAAACATGGCCAGCAAAACACAACCGGCCACGGCGACGAGCCCGATCCAGTTGAGCGACAGCTCGAACCGCCCGTCAGAAACACTGGCCATGTTTCGGCCGGGCGAGCCGAGCGTGTATCTTCGCGCTGGCGCAATCTCTTGGCTAACATGAAGTTGCGACTCGGCCACCACCGGCGTCGCAACCGGGGAGGCAGCCGTCACCGTCGCTATGGGCCCACCCGTGGTTTGGTGGTCAGGGGGCTCCGCTGGAGTCTGGGGTTTCGGTACCGAGACGGTCGAGCCCGGCGCTTCCGCCTTGCCCGCGTCCTTCCACCAACGAGGCAGAGGCAGCCCGGAGCGGCGCGCCGGAGGCTGCTTCTGCTTGGACATCATCTCAAACAGGGCAGGCGCGTACTTGGACTTGGCCACGGCTCGTCCTCGGAATCCCCAGCGGGTCGGCGTCTCCGCAATCCCGTAACCATACCGATTCTTACGACGAAATCAAGAAAAGCCCCCAGTCGCCTCGACCCCGGGAGGTGCGGGCATCTTGTCAGCCGGGCTGCCCGGCGTATGATGCCCCGGCATGAGAAACTCGCTCCCGCTCTGTGGGGTCGTCCTCACGACGCTGTGTCTTTCCTGTGCGGCCCGCCCGCCACGAATCCTAGTCATCGCCCACCGGGGCGATTCATCGAACGCACCGGAAAACACCCTGTCGGCGTTCCGCAGCGCCATCCGTGCCGGGGCGGACCTGGTGGAACTGGACGCCCGCCAGACCGCCGACGGTACGCTGGTCTGCCTCCACGATGAAACCCTCGATCGCACGACCGATGCTGTACAGGTCTTTGGACGAAAGAAGGTGCTGCTGAGAGAGGTCCGCGATGCGGAACTGACTCGGCTCGAGGCGGGCATGTGGTTCGATCCGCCCGTCCGTGGCGAGCGGATTCCTACGCTGGCCGAGGCGCTGGACTGCATCCAGGCAGGATCCCGAACGCTGCTTGAGCACAAGGACGGACCGGCCGCGGCCTACGCGCGGTTGCTGCGTGAAAAAAAGCTCGTCGGCCGGTTAGTCGTCCAGAGCTTCAACTGGGACTTCCTGCGCGACCTGCACCGGCTCGAACCGAGGCAGCCTCTGGCAGCCCTCGGCGAGAAGGTCCTCGACGAATCGCGATGGACCAGGCTCGCGGCCACGGGTGCTCGCACCGTCGCGTGGAAACACACCGACATCACGCCCGAGCTGATCGCCGAAGCCCGCCGCCGCCGGCTGGCCGTATGGGCCTGGACCGTGGATGAGCCGAAGGACTGGGAACGGCTCGTCGAGGCCGGCATCGACGGGATCATCACGAATCGCCCCGGCCCTCTGCGCCACTGGCTCCAGCAACGCGCCGGCCATTCCCAGTCCTCGGCTGGCGGGACTCGCCCCGCCTCTCCCTGAAGGGCCCGCGGCCGCCCGCGATTGCGGAACACCCGAAACGGTCCATCAGCTCTCCCGAACCAGGACCCGCAGCACCCGACGACCCCACTTCTGAGCCTCCCGATGCGTGGGCATCAGGACGTCCAGACGGCTGTATCGAAGTCGCCTGCCGTCCGCCAGCCGACCCGCGGATTGGATCGCGCTTCCGCGGTCGGCCACGCGGGCGCGTCCATATCCCGGTACCACGACTTCCGTGCCGAAGGGATACTCCGGCGGAGCCGCCACAAGCCGTCCGCGCGCAGGCACGCCGCTGGCCGTAATGCCGTCGGCGTATCGGCCGCAGCAGCGCGGACACGGACAGTAAGCGGTGACCTCAAACGTCGCCACCCTCCAACCCGGCGGCGGCTGAGCCGCAAAGGCGATGACAAGACAGTAGATGGCTCCCATCATGGCAACCGCTCCCACCTCTCGCTGTCTCCGTAGAACGGGCAGCCGTCGGCCGCCCGCCCCACCGGGATCGTAGTCGCGTCAACCGGCCTGCGCTCGGAGGCTGCCGAAACTCACTCCGCAGCCAGATGATCCGCTTTAAACATGGCGAAAGCCGCGAAGTGCACGTGGCTTCGGCACTGTCGAAGGATAAGGCTGGTTGAGAAGTACGGGCCCGCACGCCGGAGGATTCACGCAGGTTCCCTTCTCGACCGGACTGTCTTCGCTTGAAAGAACCGGGCGATTCAGTGAGCGCGGCCGGTTTCCGCTTCCGGTTGACGGGGCCGCGGCCAAGGATTCGGCACGGAAGCAAACGCGGCCCACCCTCTTGATTTCGCTGCCGGAAAGATGCTATAAGAGCGTCGCACAATGCGGGCGTAGTACCGTTGCCCGCTCGAGCGCAAGCTCGGCCCCGCCGGGGCGGGCCCCCCGTCCCAATCGGGCGCGGCGTGTCGCCGCCGCCCAGCGGTGGATCTCACCAACCAGTACAGACCGAGGTGTTGTGGCGGCCGGTTTCCGTGCATCCGGACGGCCTGCGGTGTTGGAGTACCCGCGCGATGGGTGAAGTGAAGTATCTGGCGGCAGGAACGCGCGTGAAGGTGGATGAGCCCACCGAGGTTCCTCAGTGGTCCGAGTGCGACGATGACAATGGACGCACGTCGGTGCCGACCAAGCGACGACTTCAACAGTTGTTCTTCCGCGGCGACAAGAAGGTCCAGGCGGAGGTGGTGTACATCGCCAACGAGAGCCTTCGAGAGAAACTCCGGCGGCTCGGCCGCGTAAAGGTACGGGTCCGCGAGCCCTCCGGATCGATGGTTGTGTTTACCGCCGCAGTCGACCGCCTCGTCCGCGCCTGAGCGCATCGAAACCTCGCCGCGGAAGGGCTACGGGCGATCACGCAAGGGCCGCCGAGACCAGGCGTGAAGTGTCGACCTGGCGTACGCACTTGCCGAGCGCCCGGGCCCGTCGGATCGCGGCTTCGATCTCCTGAAGGTCGTCGACGAAGTCGGCCGTGGTACGATCGAAGTGGGTTGACTGGCGCATCGCACGCAGTTGCTCCGGGTTCCGCGCGGCCCGGCTCAGCACCTCAGCCCACGCCTGCGGACAATCAGCGCGGACGAGCCACCCGTTGCGCCCTTCCCAGACCAGATGGCGGATCCCGGGCTGGTCGGACGCGATGACCGGCGTGCCGTTCGCGAACGACTCAAGAATCACAAACGGCGAATTCTCGTGGCACTGCGAGGGGACGAGCACCGCATCGAATTCGGCGTGCGCCTTGCCCAGTTCGCGCCCGAATCTCGCCGGCACGGCACGGATGTACCGGGCAGCTCGCGCATCGGCACGGGCCAGGACCCCGGCCAGGGCCGCTCCCCCCAGAGCCAGGATGTCCAGCGACAGGTCCTCCGGGAGGCGCCTCGCCGCCTCCAGGAGCACCGCCAGTCCCTTGATCGGATCCGTCCCGCCGAGGAACGCCAATCGGACCCGGGCGGAGTGCGTTTTGGGCGGGCGGACGACCTTCTCCGGCGCCACGCCGTACAGCACTTCATGCACGCGCTCCGGCGGCGCCCCGTACTCGATGAGCTTGCGAGCCAGGCTCGGCGAGGGTGCGACAATCCCGTCGAGGTCCCGCAGGATCGAGCGCATCAGGTCCAGACACTGATCGGCCGTCTTGTAATGTTCGAGCCGAACGTAACGCGGCCAGATCCGCCGGGTCAGAACCGAAGGCATCAGCCGGGCGGCCAGTCCCGGCACGCCCCGCAGCCCGCCCCGCGCCAGACAGCGGCGGCATTTCCCGGGGCTCTCGGGCCCCGAGCACGGATCAGGCGTCCCATCAACCAGACAGTGGTTCAGGCAGATAAGCCCGAAGTCCAAGGCGGTCAGAATCGTCGGAGCCGCGGCGGCATCGAGCGCCGCCCGGACCGCCGAGAGCATCCCCTGCGTGTTGTGCACGTGAATGACGTCCGGCTCGGTGGCGTCGAGCTCGCGGCGGGCCGCGTCATAGACGTCGCCGAAAGGCACATGGGTAAACCGAACGTGTTCCGCCGACGCGACGAAGTGGAGCTTCAGGTCCCCGCGCGCAACGGGCGCCCTCAGGTCCGCCAGCTCACGGGGCCGCGTGCTCGTCAGTACGTGGACCCGACGCCCGCGTCGCAGCCACTCCCGGACCACATCCACCGAGTACAACACGCCCCCGCCGGGCGTGCCCGCATCGAAAAACGGCGTGATCAACGCGACGATCCGCGGATTCATCCCAGGGCCGCTCCCGCCGTGTCCGTCAGAGTGATGAAATCGCGTCCGGGCCGCGCCCCCGCTCCGATCAGCCGCCGGCACATGGCGTGATTGCTCCAGGGGCTGACCACGATGAGCTGGTCCGGCCGCCCCGGAAGGTGTTCCTGAATGGTCCCCTTCCCGTCGGAGGCGTCATCCACGCCGACGACCTCCAGCCCCGGCCGGCGCGACAGCCGTTGGAGCAGCCGGCGACCGTTTCTCCCGCACCCGTACACGATGACCCGGCGCAGGCCCGGCCGCGCGTCGATCCGGTCGAGCACCTCCTCGAGGATCTCCTCGGCAAACACGAGTTGCCGCAGGTGAGTCTCGCAGCGGACGGCAAAGCCCGGTGCACCGAGCCGGGTCTCCCAGCCCAGCAGCCAGTTCAGAAGCTCCCTCTCTCCACGCCGCAGGAGTTCGGGCCACTCCGAAGGAAACGTGCACTTCGCGTAGGGCACCGCCACGTACAGGTGCCGGGCCAACGCGATCGGATCCAGCCGGCGAATGATGCGGCTCGCCTCATACCAGACGAGGTCCGCCTGCTCCGGCCCGCCCTGCCCGTATGCGACCGCCAGACAGTAGGCGCACCAGTCGGACAGCGCGCTCAGGCACCGGCCCGCCGGAGCGCCTTCGGCGAACCCCGGGGCCGGGCGGCGACATCGGTCGTCCCGCCCGTGCGTACGGCGGATCACGGCAAAGCCGGCTTCCAGCATCGGCATTACGCGGCGGCTGTGGCTGGAAGGCTCCATCCGGTAAACCGCCAGGGGCTCGTCCGTGCCCACGAATCGACACCCCGCCCGCGCGATCCGTGCCCACAGGTCCCAGTCCTCGCAGGCCGGCAGCGAGCCATCAAACGGACCCGCCGATTCCAGCCACTCGCGGCGGATCAGGAGCGCGTCGGTGTTCACGGGATTGGTCGCCGCAAAGTCGGGGAAACTCAGGACGCACTTCCCGGCCTCCCCGAACCACTGCCCGTCGCGCCCGTCAGGTGCGATGAACCGCCAGCCACCGAACGCCGCCCCGGCAGCCGGGTCCGCACTCAGAAGCCCGTCGAGCCTCTCGAGCGTATGCGCCTCCACACGGTCCCCGGCGTCGAGGAACAGCACCTTGCGCCCCCGCGAGGCGGCAACGCCGTTGTTCCGTGCGGCCGCCAGGCGCTGATTCGTCTGCCGCACGATACGCATCCGCGGCTCACGGGCGGCCACAGCGTCCAGGATGGCGCCCGTGCCGTCCGTGGAGCCGTCGTCCACGAGGATTGCCTCCCAGTCGGCAAACGTCTGACTGCGGATCGCCTCAAGCGTCTCCCGGACGTACGCCGCCACGTTATGGCACGGGACGATGACGGAAATCTCCGGACCCGCCCGACTCGCGCTCGCGTACACTTCCGACCTCATGTCCAGCCCGCTCGGATCGCGGGGACAAACTCTCACAGAAACGGGTGCGTGGCCCGACGCACCACAGGGAACCCGTACAAAGGCCCCAGCGCCAGCAGCGCGGCGGTCCGCAGGCCATTCGAAACCGCCATCGCCGCCCAGGCGGGCCGGCCGCGTCGCAGCCGCTTGAGCGGCCAGAGAACCCGGTAGGTCACCTCGCGCCAGAGGGCGCCCCGCCGCTGGTGGCGGCACAGGATCCGGTACATCTCCGCGTTGCGGGCCTCGCCGCCCGTCGTCGTCTTGTTTCCGCCGCCGAAGCGGTATTCGGAGAGGACCTCGTCGGTCACGGCGAACCGGGCTCCCGCGCGGGCGAACCGCAGGAACAGGTCCCAGTCCATTGCGTACCGCAGCGAGATGTCCAGCGGCCCGACGCGTTCGTGTATGGTCCGTCGCCAGAAGCAGCTCGGCTGATGGATCGGGTCGTACACGTCGAGCAACCGGAGATCGCCTTCGGCCACCCCGCGTATCTCCCGGTGCCCGTCGTCGAAGACGTACCGACAGGCCCCGCACAGTACGTCCACCTCCGGATGTTCCCGGAAGAATCGCCCGACGAAGGCCACCGCACCCGGGAGCAGGACATCATCGGCGTTGAGCCAGCCGCGGATCGCCCCAGTCGTGCGGGCAAAGGCGCGGTTGATCGCATCGGCCTGGCCGGCGTCCGGTTCGCTTACGAATCCGTGCAGTCGCCCCGCGTAGGCCCGGATTCGCTCGACGGTTCCGTCCGTCGAGCCGCCGTCGAAGATCACGTACTCGAGGGCGGGATAGTCCTGATCCACAACGGATCGCACAGCGCGCTCCACGGTCGCCGCCTGATTCAGGCAGGCCGTCACGATTGACACGCGTGGCAGGTCCATACCGATCCCCAGCCCCCCGAAGGGTTTATCGGCAGAACGGACGGCCGGGCGAAGCCAAACCCCGACCCGGCAGGTTCATCTCGGCCGCGCGCATCCCCGCGGGTCGGGCCGCGCCGGCGCCAGGCCCCCTGGCGCCCGACCCGACCGGCGGAATCGGCCGCCGGGCCCTTGACATCCCCCGCCGCCACCGCATAATAGCGTAGCACGAATAAGAAAAACGTGCTACCACCGGGCGATGTGGTTTCGGGTCCATCGCCTGAGCCGGCGGCCCGGGCGTCCCGCTCGCGGCAATAACGTGAACGTCCCGACCGCCGGCCTGCCGGGACAGGCCCGCAAATGCTCTCCGGAGGATCAGGAGGAAAGACGATGAGGAAGCCGTGTTCCTACGCTGTCGTGGCAATCGGGGTGTGCCTGGCCGCCGTCGCATCGGCCGAGACGAACTGGGAAATCCAGGCCGTCAACGAGCAGGGGCTCGGCACCCACCCCAAGGTCGGCGCAGATCCCAGCGATCCGGCCAATCGGGTCACGATCCGCGGCATTGCCCTGAACGCCACGCAGGAGCTGCTGGATCCCGCCAAGATGTGGCAGATCTACATCCAGGGGGAGGGAGATGACCTGGGCGGAACGGCCGCGTTCTCGGCGATCTTCTTCCAGCAGGGCATGCCTTGGCCGCAGTACCCGATGGACATTCAGCCGGGTGACCGGATCGAGGTCACGGGGTTCATTGCCAACCACTTGGGCAAGATCAACATCAATGAGCGGCACTCGCCCGACCCCTCGATGGACTTCGTCGTGACCGTGTTGGAGCGGGGCGTGGGCATGCCCGCTCCGGAGATCATCCCGAACGTGGCCTCGTGCATAGGATTCGATCCGACCCGCACCACCGGCGGCGAGCGATATCAGGCCCGCTGGGTCCGTGTGCGGGGCGTACGAATCGTCTCCGGGACATGGGCCGGCGGCCAGCACGTCTGGGTCTCCGACGACGGCGGCGCCAGCCAGCTTCCCATCCTGCTGGCCGCACCCGCCGACTGGTCCGGCACCCTGCCGCCCCTGGGGCCGATGGACGTCACCGGCATCTTCGACCAAGAGGCCGGATTGGGCGCGTGGCCCCCGCCGAACCCGCCGTACACCAGCGGCTACCGCATCTGGGTCAAGAACCCCCAGGGAATCACCCCTTGGACCGCCGCCGGCGACGGCGACGGCGACGGCGATGTGGATGTGAACGACTTCGCCGGCTTTCAGGCGTGTTTCAACGGACCGGGTCGACCCGCCGCCGCCCCGGGCTGCGGCGTCTTCGACTTCGACGAGGACGACGACGTGGACGTGAACGACTTCGCCCGCTTCCAGGGCTGCTTCAACGGCTCTGGGTACCCGGCCCCGGACGGGTGCTACCGGGCCCCCTGATCCGGACGTACCATGGAGGCGTCATGCGCTCGTCCCGCGCCTTCACGATCGTCGAAGTGCTCGTAGTGACGGCGATCGTGCTGTTGCTCATCGCGATACTCATTCCGTCGCTGGCCAAGGCGCGGCTTCAGGCGCGTCTCGTCAAGGTCCGCGGCGAGTTGTACCAGCTCGGCGTAGCGCTGGAGACGTACGCCCACGTGGCCCGGGCCTATCCGCCGGCATTCGATGTGTGTGCCGGCGCCGGGCATAAGGTGGAGGACTACAACCACCTCCCCGAGGAACTGACGCTCATGCGCTGTATCGCCGGGCTTCCCGAGGACCCCTTCAACGCCGGTCGCTCGTACAAGTACCTGGCCGCGGGCATTGCTCGCGGCAACCAGGGCGAGTACACGAAGGTGTGCGTATGGGTTCCCGACGGCTGGCCGCACTATCCGCGCGAGGCCGAGCCGGACAGCGGGACGTGGCACTGCCAGGCACGAACCTCGCCGGTCAAGTGGGCCGTCTGGAGCGTCGGCCCCCGCGGACCGTTGCGTTTCGACGAGTCCAAGGCAGCCCGCGTGCCCGTACCCAAGCGGACGTGGTACCGTAAAGGCAGCGGGCCTCGCGGACCCGGCGTCGTCGCGCTGTTTCGCGCGGATGTCCCGCAGGAGTTCCTCTGGTCCGACTGAGCCGCCGCCGGCGTCGGAAAACCGGCGGCGCAAGCACCCTCCAACGGAGGCCGATGGTATGAACTTCATGATGAAGATGATCCGTCCCTTGCTTGCCGCCGCGGGTTTTCTGGCCCTCGGATGTGCGGCCACCGGCGGGCGCACGACCGAGACGCCGCGCCACCCGGAGAAGTTCACCCTCGCGGAAGGATCGGAGTACCAGCCGCTCCTGAAGGGCGCGCCGCAGACCTGTGGAATGCGCGCCGGGCGGGTCGTGCTCTCCGACGGCCGGTCCAATGAAGTCCACTCCACGGGCGAGCACGAGGAAACACTGGTCTTCCTGGCCGGCAGCGGACAGGTGGAGTTTGAAGGTCACCAGCCCATTCCCGCCAAGGCCGGGGATGTGGTGTACATCCCCCCGCGGACCACGCATTGCGTACGGGCGGCCAGCGGCGCGGAGCTTCGGTACGTCTACATCGTCGCCCCGATACCCCGCTGATGCGGACCGCGACGACCCGCCGGGGAAAGCCGCGGGGCCACGACGCTCGCGCGGGCGGGCGGCCATCGTGACTCGATGCCGCCCGCGGAGCCGAAGAAGAGCCGAGTGTGCGTTCGGCGGCGGCTGAGCGTTCTGATCGCCCTGGTGGCCGTCCTCGGGGCAATGATGCTGGCGCTCTGGCCGCCCCTGATGAGTTGGATCGCCCACGTACAGGAGGGCCCCGTACTGAATCGGCGGCTGGGTCGGTTCAACGTGGCCTGGTGCGCCGGCCTGACAATCGGCCCCTTTCTGGGCGGAAGCCTCTTCGAGCTGAACCCGTACGTGCCGTTCGCGGCGGCCGCCGCGCTGCACCTCATCGTTGTGCTGCTGGCCTCGGCCTCCCGGGCACCGCACGTTCCGCATCACACCAAGGAGCTCGACGGCCCAGCCTCTCTGCCTCGCGATCGACTGGCCGACCTGTTCCGGCTGATGGCCCGCGTGGCCTTGGGGTTCGGGTTTCTCTCGATGGGGATCCAGCGGTTTCAACTGGCCACCCTGGCCCGCCATCTGGGAATTCGCGAGGCGGTTTTCGGCGCCGTGATGTTCGTGCTGAGCCTCTCAATGGCCTCTACGTTTCTGATCCTCGGTCGGACTCACCGCTGGCACTATCGAGCGGGCTGCCTCTGGGGCGCCCAGCTCCTGCTGGCCGCCGCCACCAGCGCCCTGTTTTGGGCGGACCACCCTTACGAGCTGAGCCTGATCGCGGCGGTCACCGGGGCCTGCGTCGGCGTTCTGTACTCATCGAGCCTCTACTACGGCGCCACCGGCCGCGGCAAACGAACCAGCCGCATGGCCATCCACGAAATGCTGCTGTCGGCCGGAATGCTGATCGGATCGGTAGGCAGCGGCAGGCTCAGCGAAGCGTATACCCTTCGGACGCCGTACCCCCTCTGCGCCGCCCTGATTCTCGCCGGCGTCGTGGTCCAGATGGCGATTTACGCCGCTGCCGGCGGCGCGGCCCGGCCCGCCCTGCTGCGGTCACGGGACCCGAAACTGGCAGAACGGGGCCGCAGCCCCCGCGAACTCCCATAGCGGCCGACCCGGAATGCGGCCGCCATGCCTCAGTCGCCGTCGAAGATCCCCGTGCCGAACTCGTCGGCATCCGAACCTTCAGCGGGCTGCGAGGCGGGGGTTGCCGGTCGACTCTCCGCCCGCGAACGGTCATCCCGGCCACCCGGCGGCTGGGGCCGGACAGGGGCCGCCGCCGCAGGCACCGGCCGCTCCTCCTGCTGCTCCCGGGCGCTCTTCGGATGCGACTCCGAGGACGGACGCCCCTCTGCGGGATGGGACGATTCCTGCGTGCGTCCCGTACGCCGCTGCGCCGCTTCTCGCTTGAGGTCGGCGATGAGGTCGTCGTAGTCCGAGTCCGTGAACTCGTCGTCATCCACCGCCGCCGGCTTGTAATCCGGCGACTTGGCCCGCTGGAGTTCCAGCTCATAGGCCTCCCGGACGGCCTTCTCGATCCGCTCGCGACAGGCGCTGTTGATCGGATGGGCCACGTCCGCATGAAACTTCGGGCGTCCTTCCGAGTCCCGCCGGATCCGCTCCCGGTTGAGCTTGGCCCCGCACTCGTTGCAGTAGCGGGCCCGCAGGTGGTTCTTGCCCCGGCACCGCGGGCACCGGTCGGCGAGCTTCCGCGACGGCATCGCCACGAAAATCCCATTGACCCCGTCGATCACCTTGAGATCGCGAATCACGAAGTCGCCGTCGAACGTCACACTGCAGAACGCGCGCAGTCGGTCACCGCTGTTGCGGTTCGGAATAAGCCGCACGCGAACCTCGCTGATCTCCATGGCAGCCTCCCCGGTGTCCCGCTAAGTCACGTCCGCCTGTGTCTCGATCACTCGGGCCGCCTCGGCCCGAATCCCGATTCCCCCGCTGACCCGCCGGGCCGCCTCAGCCGCTTCTTCGGCCTCGTCGAACGCCGAAAAGAAGGACGACCCGCTCCCGCACAGCCGCCAGCGCCGCCCCGTCAACCGCTCCAGTCGCCCGTGCAGGTCCGCCAGCTCGGGGAACCGACGGAACGCCGCCGCCTCCAGCCCGTTGCGGCTCCGTTCCATCAGATCCCCCGCCGTGCTCCGGCGCGGGCCGTCCGCCACCTCCGCAAATCCGGCCGCACTCGACGCCGGAACCAGGTCCGCCGGTCGCACCGCGCCGTACACCGCCGCCGTCGGAACGCACAAACCGGGCATCGCCACCACGACCCACCCGGCCCAGCCGAGACGGCACGGCTCGATGAACTCGCCCCGGCCCCGCGCGATCACTGTCCCGCTATACAGGAACAGCGGCACATCCGAACCGAGCCGGGCCGCCAGCGGCACCAGCCGCGCAACCGTCCAGCCCAGGCCCCACAGCCCATTGAGCGTCGCAAGCGTCGTCGCTGCGTCCGAACTCCCGCCGCCCAGACCGGCACCGACCGGAATCCGTTTCGTCAGAGCGATCGCAACGCCCCGGCACCCCCCCGACCGCCGTGATAGCGCGGTCGCGGCACGCCAGACCAGGTTCCGCTCGTCGGTCGGCAGGGATCCATCGCTGCATCTGACCCGGATGTCGTTCGCGGCCGTCACGGCCGAGAAGACCAGCTCGTCGACCAGATCGATCTTCGAGACAACCGTCTCCAGCTCATGGAACCCGTCCTCCCGCCGCTCCACGACCTCCAGAACCCAGTTGATCTTAGCCGGCGCAACAGCCGCTGTCGGCCCATGACCCGAGATCTTCGCGCAAGGCTGCGTCACGGACTCACCAGCGCCATCGGCCGCCCCGTTATGGCCTCAGGCACCCCGCGCGCACCGCACCACCCCCGCACCGGTGCCCCCGGTACGTCCAAGGCTCAGCCGCTGGTGGAATATGCTTGGCGCCCCGGCGCGCCCAGCGGGAAAGGCCGTTCCGCAGTTGCCCGAAGGTGCCGCTCATGGTGCCGTCTGGATCAAGCAAATCCAGTACAACACGAGTCTAGGCCCCGCGATTCCCTCCGTCAAGGCGGTCTGGCCATCCATCCGGGGGAGGAATCCCGGCGGCGTGCTTGCGCCACGGGCGTACACCGCGGCCCACCGGAAGTCCGGGCCCGGCCGGCGCCGGATCGCCGCCCCCTTCCGATGCCCCGGCCGAACCCGCGGCCACCCCTACAGGATCGGACGCTCCTCTCGGCGGCCCAGCAACAGGTAGAGGAAGAACCCCCCGCCCACGAGGTTCGTCAGAACACCCACGGGAATCTGCCGCGACGAACCCGGAATCAGGATGCCCGACCGGGCAATCGCATCGCAGACCGGAAGGAAGATCGCCCCGGCCAGCATCGCCGCCGGAAGCAACAACCGGTGCGAGGGCCCCACAAAGAAACGCATCACATGCGGGATCACGAGGCCGACGAAGCCGATCGGCCCGCACTGGGCCACGACCCCCGCCGTCATGATGGATGCCGCAAAGTAAGCCCGACGGCGAGCCCGCCGGACGGAAACCCCCCGAGCCGCCGCCACCAGTTCCCCCATCATCAGCAGGTCGAGCTCGCGGTGCATGTAGATCGCCGCGCCCACGCCCGGGAACAGAAACACCGCCGCGTCCAGAACCGGATCGATGCCCGCCACCTCGCACGACCCCATGAGCCACTTGATGATCGCCTGGATGTCGTGCTGACCCGCGCGGAACATCGTGAGCACGATCAGGGCCGAGCTGATGAAACTGACCGTTACGCCGGCCAGCAGAAGCGTGCCGGTGGAGAACCCCTGTTTCAGGCGCGCCACGCCGTAGACGATCAGAACGCAGGCCACCGCGCCGCCCAGCGCGACAAGGGAGAGCTTCGACAGGCCCCACCACAGACCGCTGACCCCGTGCAGCACCGCCCACGCCGCCGCCAGGGACGCACCGCTGGAGACCCCAAGCACGTAGGGATCGGCCAGCGGATTGCGGAAGAGCGACTGTAAGGTGGTCCCGGCCACCGCCAGCCCCGCGCCGGCCGCCACCGCCATGAGAACCCTCGGAACGCGCAGCGTCCACAGCACGCGATGCGAATCCACGCCCGGCCAGCCTATCAGCGGTGTGACGGCCAGTGTGGCCGCCAGCAGGAGCGCCAGGCCGATGAAGGTCACTCGAACCCTCGACATCGTGGCCATCTCAATTCGCGTCGGGCCGGCGCCGGCCCGGCCGATGGCCTCGGCGCACGGTCCGCTCTTGCCGTCCGGCCGGGTGCGTCACGAATCCGCGAGCAAACAAGCGCGGTCCACGCCGCCTGCGCCAGGCGCAAGGGCCGTGTCCACGTACACAAAGGTCCGGCCGGTCCGCTCATCCCGTGCCCATGCGAACGGGGCGTCGAACATCGCCGCCAGCCGCCCGGGTTGCAGGAAGTCCGCCGTGGATCCCTCGAACGCCACCCGCCCGCCGCGCAATCCCGCCACCCGCGCATCCAGCAGTCCCGGCAGGTTGAGATCGTGGCAGACCACCACGATTGTCCGCCCGGAGGCGGCCAGCTCACGCAGCAGCCGCACCAGCTCTGCAAAATGCCGCGGATCCAGCATGTTCGTCGGCTCGTCGAGAAAAAGCGCCGGCGAGCCCTGCGCGACGGCCGTCGCCAGCCATACCTTCTGACGCTCACCGCCTGAGAGGGTGTCGGCAGTACGGTCCAGGAACTCGCGAACGCCGCAGCGGTCCACAGCCGCCCGGATGGCCGCCTCGTCCTCGGCCGAGAGCGGCGCCAGGGGCTCCACGTGGGCGTAACGACCCGTCGCGATGATGTCGCGCACGCGAAACCCCAGAAAACCCTCGTGGAACTGAGGCACGTAAGCGACCCGGCGGGCGATCTCGCGACGGCTCAGAGACTCCACCGGCCGCCCGTCGATTGTCACGCGCCCACGCTCGGCAGGCAGCAGGCCCAGCATGGCCAGCAATAACGTCGTCTTGCCGGCCCCGTTGGGCCCGACGAGAGCCACGGTCTGGCCGGGCTCGACCTTCAGCGAGACGCCGTCCAGGACCAGCCGGCCTCCGCGGCGGACCGCGAGATCGCTCACTTCGATCCGCATCTTCAGCGCCACTCCGCCAGTGCGGCCGCCAGTCGGTGGAACACCACGTTGATCCGCGGGCTGGGAACCAGGTCGTCTGCCGTCCCGTACACCCGCACCGCCCGATCCCGGATCGCCCGGATGGGGCCGACCCGGGCCCAGGCCGCGTAGACCTCCTCGCCGGAGCGTCCTCCATTCCCCGGAGCCGTTTCCAGAATCACGTCGGGATTGATCGCCACGATCTGCTCGAGCGACAGCTCGCCCGACTTGCCTCGCACGAGGCCGGCGGCGGCATTCGTGTGACCCAGCCGAACAAGGAGTTCGCTCAGAAACAGCTCCGGCCCCGCCACGAACACCGACTGCGGCGGCACGGGCAACTCGCCCAGCACGATCAGGACGCGCCGGGGCCGACGGGTCCGCCCGGCGCGGGCGATCGCCTCCAGGTCTCTCTGGAGGTTCTCGATGAGAACGCCGGCGGTTCTCGGACGCCCGGTAAGCCGGCCGATCGTCTCGATTCCCTCGAACAGACCGGCAAGCGTATCGTCGGTGACCTCCTCGAAAGGCAACCCGAGCGAAGCGAGCTGGTCGCGGACGCGGGAAGCATTCTTCGAGATCAGAATGATGTCCGGTTGGATCGACAGGATCAGTTCGAGGTTCGGATCCACCAGCGCCCCGACCACCGGGACGGCTCGCACCGCTGGCGGATGCACGCAGTACTGTGTCCGCCCCACGAGCCGATCGAGCAACCCCAGCGCGCAGCACGTCTCCGTAATGCTCGGGGCCAGGGAAACGATCCTCCGAGGCCGCTCGAACGGATGCACGACCGGCTCAACCAGGTAGTCCCGCGGAGGCGGCAAGGCCCCGTCGACCGGACGACTCTCGGCCCCCGGGCCCATAAGGCGTTCCACGATCGCTTGTCGGCCCACCCGCAGCGCAACCGCCCCGCCCGCACCGAGGATGACCACCAACCACAGGATGCTCGACCGCCGCATGAGGGCATTGTACGCAAGGCCGAGGCCGCAAGCCTCCCTGACGCCGCCCCGTATTCCCTTCGAGCCCGGTGACGGCGCCGCGCGCCGCCACAGATTGGCGCGCGACGGAGGCCCCGCTCCCCGCCGACCGTGCAACGCACTATGGCCGATCCGAGGCGATCCAGGCGGCCAGGTCGGCCGCGAAGTACGTGAGGATCAGGTCGGCCCCCGCGCGTCGGATCGCCAGGGTCGTCTCCAGGACGCACGCCTTCTCGTCGAGCCAGCCGGCCGCCGCGGCCGCCTTGATCATCGAATACTCGCCGCTCACATGGTACGCAGCCGTCGGCAGGCCGAAGCGCTGCTTGACCCGCCAGACGATGTCCAGGTAGTTGACGGCCGGCTTGACCATGACGATGTCCGCCCCTTCCTCGATATCGAGGGCCACTTCGCGCAGGGCTTCATCCGCGTTGGCGGGATCCATCTGATACGTCTTGCGGTCGCCGAACCGCGGCGACGACTCGGCAGCTTCGCGAAAGGGTCCGTAGTAGGCGCTCGCGAACTTCGCCGCATACGAGAGGATCGGCGTCTGCTCGAAGCCCGCCTCGTCGAGCGCCCGGCGGATGGCTCCGACGCGACCGTCCATCATGTCCGACGGGGCAACCACGTCCGCGCCGGCCCGCGCATGGGAAACGGCCTCCCGGGCCAGACTGGCCAGCGTGGCGTCATTGTCCACGTCCCGCCGCCCCCTGTACTCCCGGATGGTTCCGCAGTGACCGTGATCCGTGTATTCGCACAGGCACACGTCCGTGATCACGATCAGCTCCGGGCAGGCCTCCTTGACCCTCCGCACGGCCTGCTGGATGACCCCCTCATCGGACCACGCCTCGCTGCCGACCGCGTCCTTGCGCGCCGGGATGCCGAACAGCAGCACGGCGGGGATCCCCAGCGACGCGATCCGCCGGCACTCCTCGACGAGCACGTCGGCCGACATCTGGAACTGCCCCGGCATCGACGCGATCGGAGCCCGGACCCCCCGGCCGGCCCGTACGAAAAGCGGCGCGATCAGGTCGTCCACGGCCAGCGAGGTCTGGCGGACCATGCGCCGCAGCCCCGGCGTCGAACGCAGCCTTCGGAGACGTATCTGCGGGAACCCCATGCGCCCACCCGTCCCTGATCCCGGCACAACAGCGTTCCGGGCTTCGCGCGGCCGATCCTACCGTCCCAGACCGTGCCATACCACCAGCACGACCGCGATCAGCAGGGCCACCACCACCGGCCAGAACCAGCCCTGGGCCCGCCGCGCGGCCTCGCCCCCGGCCGTGATCCAGTCGCCGCAGTGCGGGCACTTCTCGGCGTCCTCGTACACCGGCCGGCCGCAGGAGGAGCACTCGACCATCTCCGACCCGGCCTCCTCGTCGAGGTCGTCGTCGCCCGGCTCGTCATCGTACGCCGTCACCACTCGTCCGCCGTCCGCGCCGGGCGGAACCGCCGACGGCGCGTTGCCTTTTCTTCCAGACCCTCGAAAAGCCCCGCGGCCCGATGCGTCGGTGCGCAGCCCGGTGTCACTTCACGATCTTCAGCAGCTCCCGGAACGACTCCGTACCGGCCCGGATCGCCAGCTCGAAGATCGCCGACTCCGTCGTCGTGATCACGGCGCCCGCCTGCCGCATCCGATCGATCGCCGTATCCCGATCCACCCGGCGGCGCGAGCCCACCGCGTCCGCGCAGACGAACGGCACGTACCCCAGATCCAGCAGGTCCAGCGCCGTCTGCTGGACGCACACGTGCGCCTCGATCCCCACCAGCAGCACGCGCGTCCGGTTCGCCGCCGCCAGCGCCGAAACGAATTCCGGAGCGCCCCCGCAGCCGAACGTCATCTTCTCGATCGGCCGCCGGAATCCCTCCCCGACCGCCTCCCGGATCGGCCCGATCGTCGGCCCGATCCCCTTGGGATACTGTTCGGTCACGAGGATCGGAACATCCAGGACGCGGGCTGCGCGGATCAGGCGAATGGCCGCTTCCACCACGGACTGGCCGTCTTCGATCTTCGGAAGGAGCCTCTCCTGAATGTCCACCACAACCAGCAGCGCGTCGTCGCTGCGCAACCGATGTCCGACCGCCATGGGAACCTCGCCGCCAAACTGCCCCGCACACGACCTGCCACGGGCCTCGTCATGGTAACACAGTTTCGCCCATCCCGCAGGAACGGCGGGAGGACGTACCGCCGATTCAGCCGAAGCCCGATGGAGTAGCTCGCCCGCGGCAACGCCGGCCCCGGGGGCTTAGCGGATCAGCAACTCCGCGATCTGAACGGCGTTGAGTGCCGCTCCCTTGCGAAGCTGGTCGCCGCTGATGAACATGTCGATCCCCCGGCCGTCCGGCTGGCTGATGTCCTGTCGGATGCGGCCCACGAGTACGTCGTCGCCCCCCGTGGCGTCCAGCGGCATCGGGTGATAGTTCCTTTCGCGGTCGTCCACGATCCTCACGCCTGGCGCCCGGGAGAGGATCTCGCGGACCTCGGCCTCGCTCATCGGCCGCTCGAACGTCAGGTTCAGCGACTCGCTGTGGGCCCGCAGGACGGGCACACGAACGCAGGTCGCCGTGATCGCGATCCGGTCGTCGTGGAACATCTTGCGGGTCTCGTTGACCATCTTGTTCTCCTCTTCGTTGTAGCCGTTCTCGGCGATCCGCGAGTTGTGGCTGAAGAGGTTGAACGCGATCTGGTGCGGAAACACCTTCCGGGTCACGGGCAGGCCGTCCAGCACCTCGCGGGCCTGCCGCTCCAGTTCGAGCATCGCCTGGTAGCCCGCTCCGCTGGCCGCCTGGTACGTGCTGGCCACCAGTCGGCGCACAGAGTTGACCCGATGCAGGGGGTACACCGGAACCACCATGATGATCGTCGAGCAGTTGGGATTGGCGATGATCCCCTTGTGCCATCGGACGTCCTCGGGGTTCACCTCCGGGACCACCAGGGGCGTATTCGGGTCCATCCGGAACGCCGAAGAATTGTCCACCACCACGGCCCCGGCCTTTACCGCCAGCGGGGCGAACTGGCGACTGACCGACGCCCCGGCCGAGAACAGGGCCAGATCCACCCCCGCAAAGCTCCCTTCGCCCAGCTCCTTGATGGCGTACTGCTTTCCCCCAAACGTGATGGGCTTGCCGGCGGACCGCGCTGAGGCCAGAAACGTGATGTCCGTGCACGGGAAACGACGCTGCTCGAGAACGCGGATGAACTCCTGGCCGACCGCGCCGGTCGCACCGACCACGGCTACATGACAGCCCATTTATCAGACTCCCGCATTCGCCTTGTGGGTCGAGAGACCTCATTATAGCCGACCGGCCCCCCGCATACAGCAGGCCCTTTCGGACGCCCTCGGACGGCGGTGTCCAGCCGCCTCCGCCGCCGACCCCTCGCGAGCCGGAGAGCAGACCCTGCCTCCAGGTTCGTTCCGGCGCCGCTTCGGGGCGCTCTCGTGACAACAGGCATCACGGATGACAGGGGCCGGAGAAAACGACAAAGCAGGACACGGGCGCCGAGCCCGGCCTCGAGGGGCCAACCGCCGTGAGCGTGGTCGACCGCAGCGCAGTCGCAATAGGCGGGCCACGAAATGGACCCGGCTCAGCCCTCCAGGCTGATGGTGGATTCGGCCATCGCACCGCAGCGGGCGGGCGGCATTCGCACGGGAGCAGGCGCAGTGGCGGCGGCGGCCGTGGCGGCCACACCGGTTTCCTGGCGGAGCTTTTCCATCAGGAGCACCCACGTCTCGCGCTGGTGCTGGAGGATCTTGAGGGCGTCATCGACGGCCGCCGTGTCGCGGTGGACCGTCGCGTCGATCAGCCGCCGATAGATGAAGTCGTACAACGCAGACATCTGCGCGCAGAGCTGAGGGTTGACCTCGGGCCGCAGGCCGTTCTGCATTTCCAGCACGATCTTCTGGGCCCGCGTCAGCTTCTCGTACGATGCTTCGTAGTCCTTCGCAAGGATCGCGTCGCGACCCTGCATGGCGAAGCGGATGGCCCCGTCGTACAGCATCAACTGGAGCTGCTCGGGCGTCGCGGTCATGACCGCGTTCCGCAGATAGGCATCCCGCACCGCCGTGCTCATGTCGCCGGTGTTATCGGCTCGCGCGGGGGGTGACTTTCGTTTCGATCTCAAGGATTATTCACCCCGTCCAGGGGGAGATGATCGTGAACCCCGCAAGGGCCGACTGCTGCTGCTGAAGCGAGGCCAGGGCCCGCTCCATCGCCTGGAACTGGGCCTCCAGACGCTTGCGCTTCTGTTCCAGCAGCTTTTCCATGTAGGCGATGCGGTCGTTGAACAGCTCCTGGCGTTCCTGGAGCCGCTCGTCCTGGCGGGTGAGCAGCCCGCCGGCCACGCTCGTGAGGCTCGTCAGGACCTGGCTCAGCCGATGCCCCACCCCGAGCTTGACCGCCTGGCTCTTGCCGTCCTTCGTCTCAGTCTTCTCATAGGTGAAGAGCTTCTCCACCGCCTCGGGGTTCGCCTCGATCGCCCGCCGGAGCTTGGCCTCGTCCACCTCCAGCTTCCCGCCGGACCCGATCGTGATCCCGATATACGCCAGGCGGGAGTACGCCGGGTCCGTATCCGGCACGGCCGCCGTGATCGCGTTGTAGAGCCGTTGCCGGACGATTTCGACGGAGGAATCGCCGAAGAGCACGCCCCGCTCGTTCGTCTCGGCGTTGTAACTCGTGTACGTTTCAATGCGGTCCACGAGGGCGTTGAAGGCCTCTTTGAATACCTTCACATCGCTGATGATCCTGTCCACGTCCCGGGTGACGGAGATCGTCACCGGCTCCGGGTCCGCGCCCACCAGGCTCAGCGTCAACCCCTCAACGAAACCGCTCACGCCGTTCGTCGAGCTGACAACGGGAATGGCCTCGGTCGACTCAGTTGAGCCGAAGAACACCACCGCGTCCCGGGGCTGAACCAGCGTCGTAAACGAAAGGCGCGTCGTCCCCTCATCCAAGAGAACCCGCCCCGGCGTGCCGCTCACCTTCGACACCAGCGACAGGCGATAGGGATCCATCCGGCTCCCGTCGTTGACGAGCGAGGCCGTCACGTTGGCCCCCGCGGCGTTGATCTTCGCCAGCACGTCCTGGAGCTTGTCGTCCGCGTCGATCTCGATCCGTACCTCCAGCCGTCCGTCCAGCGTCGTCTGCCCCTCGGCGGCCTCGCCCCGCAGATGCAGGTCTGCCGCTGCGCTCCCGCTGATGTCCTCGACCTTCAGCCGTCCGGTCCCGCCGGCCAGGTCCTCCAGGAGAATCCCGTCGCCGGTGTCGTTGATCCGGGCCCTCACCAGCAGCGACGTGGAGCTGTTGATCCGCCGGATCACGTCGCCGATCGTCCTGTCGAGGTCCGCGTTCACCTCGAACGTCTCGAAGTGACCTTCGCTGTTCGTGATCCGGAACCGCCCGGAGCGGACGCCCTGCCCCGCGTTGAACTTGGACAGCTCCGTCGTCTCGCTCACATAGCGGAGCTGAAGGTTGCCACTGGCCAGCCGCCCCGTGCCCGTGGTACCGAGCAGATGCAGGTCGGCCGCCGTGGTCCCGGATACGTCCGCCACCGAGAACGGCCCCGTCCCCCCGGCCTGGTCGACGAGCACCACCCCCAGCCCCGACGAACTCAGCTCCGCTCGGACCTTCGAACTCGGCGTCCGCGCGTTGATCGTGTCCAGCACGTCCTGTACGGTCTCGGCCTCCGACAGGTCGATCTGAGTGACCGTGCCGTCGCTGGCGGTCACCTCGATCGTGCCCCGACCCACGCCCGCCCCGCCGTTGAGCGACCGGAGCAACACCGTATTCATGCCCGCCAGGATCCGGCGTGAGGTCACCGCGCCGGTGACCGGGTCGGCAAGCCCCAGATCGTAGGCGGCCTCGGAGTCGTTGAGCGGCGTGATCGTGGTGGTGCCTTCGCCGACGGTCGTGTCCGTCAGCGTAAGGCTGGATCGGGCCGCGTCGATCGCAACCACCAGCCGTCCGTCGTTGCCCGGGGCGTACTGGATCGCCCGCACCACATCCCCGATCGTGCGGATGTAATAGACCGCGCTGCCCCGAATCGAGCCCGTGGTCACGTCGGCCGCGATGCCCAGGTCCTGGGCGGCGAAGCCGCTCACATCCTCTACGATCAGATGAGAGGGGGCCGTCTGCCCGCTCGGCACGGACGTGTCGCTGATCTGGATGCTCGAGTTCACCAGGCTCGCGGTGACAAGGTTGGTCGCGTTGATCCGCGTGACCACGTCCTGGACGGTCAGCGATCCGCTCAGATCCACCTCGGCCGACGAGCCCGCGCGGTTCGTGATCCGGATCGTCCCCAGTCGCACGCCCCCGCCGCCGTTGAGTTCCTCCAGTCGGGTCTCGAACCGCAACACCCCCGAAAGGTTCACGTTGAAGCTCGTGCCGTCGCGGAGCGTGACCGAGAAATCGTCCCTCCGGCCGTCCCGACGCACGGAGTTGCCGTCATTCAGGACGGACAGCGGCGTGGCCGCGCCCAGACGCAGCACCGCCGACCCGGAGAGGGTCTCCGACACCGACGAACCCAGGATGCCCAGATCGGCGGCGGTCCGCCCGCCTCCCACGTCTGCCACGATCAGGCTTCCGGTGCCCCCGGAGGCATCGGTCAGGACAAAGTGGTCGCCTTGGACGGAGGCACGGACGCTCACGTCCACCCGCGAGTTGATGGCGGCCAGGACATCATTGACCGTGAACGCCGAGCGGAGATCGACGTCCGCCGAACGGCCGCTCCGGTCGGTAATCCGTATGACCCCCCGCTGCACGCCGGCCTGGTCGTTGAGCAGGTTGAGGGGCGTGTCGGGGTTGAGCGCCGAGGCCCCCTGCTCGATGGTCAGCGTGCCACGCCCGACGGGGGTCAGATCCCTGTCCGGCATGCCCGAGGAAACCAGGTGGTGCGTCGCGACGAGCGACTGGACCTGGAACGTGTAGGAGCCCGTCGGAGTCTTCTCCGAGGCCGTGGCCGTCAGGACGCTGGTGTTCGAGCTGGTTGCTTTGGCCGATCGGAAGAACGAGGCCTCATCGAACCGGGAAATGGCATTCTGAATCGCGGCGAGCTGTGCCGAAAGCGCCATGAAGGCCGTCCGCTGAGCGGTGGCCTCCTCTACGCGCGCCTTAAGGGCGTCCACCGGACGGGCCTCGATGGCCATCAACTGCGTCACGATCTGGTCGATCGGAAGCCCCGAAAGCAGCCCCGTACCTGTGCTGATGGTGCCCATCTTCGCCCCCGGTGCGATCCCGCTGCGGCGCGCAGGTTCAACGCGGCCGACGTTCGTCGGCGTTACTGTGATATCGGAGTGGTCAGGCGAGGCGCTTGATTCAAGCCCGACCCGACTGGACCGACTCCCGTCGGGAACACGCCGCCAAGCCCACGCGCATCGGACGCTTGGGGAGTTGTCTCAGAGGTTATCGGTCCATAGGCACAATAACACGCCCAGCCCGTTGGCCCAATCCGTCCGGAGGCCTGCTGTCGAACATCCGACGCAGCTTGGCCTTATGACGAATGTTCTGTTTTTCCACTTCCGCAGGGGCGACCGGGCGGCCACCCTGCGGCAGGCTGCTCTATGACCCCGAGTATGCGCCACCAAGCGGTGTTGTCCGCCGGAAGGACGGCGCAGCATCTAAAGGGCGCAGCTGGATACCGGGCGGCTTCGAAAAGGCGAGGCGTCCGAAAACACCAACGGCCCAAAAAACGATAACTGATTTCTACAAAATATCTTATGCGATTCTGTCCCCGAGTGTAGGGCCATTTGGACATGGGAGCCTCAAAGTTGTAACTTTCCCGCGGCCGCTATAATGCCGTTGAATCCGGCGAATCTAGAGGACTTCGAACGTCGGTAATAGCCCACGCGAAAGACGGCCCCGATGTCAGAACAAAAGAACAAGAAGGCCTCGCGGCTGGTGATCGTTGAGTCCCCAGCCAAGGCCAAGACCATAAGCAAGTATCTGGGCGAGGGTTACATCGTCAAGGCATCCATGGGCCACGTCCGGGATCTGCCCGAACGCTCACTGGCCATCGACGTCGAGAACCAGTTCCGGCCCACCTACGAGGTTCTCGAGACCCGCAAGAAGCTCATCGGCGAGCTCCGCAAGCTGGCCGACAAGGCCGAGGAGGTGTTCCTGGCCACCGACCTCGATCGGGAAGGCGAGGCCATCGCCTGGCATCTGGCCGAGGTCCTTCGTCTGCCGCCGGAAAAGGTCCGCCGGGTGATCTTCAATGAGATCACGCCGGCGGCGATCCGCTCGGCGTTCGCCCATCCGCACGGCATCGACATGGACAAGGTCAATGCCCAGCAGGCCCGGCGGATTCTGGACCGGATCGTCGGATACGAGCTCAGCCCGCTACTGTGGAAGAAGATCGCCAAGGGGCTCTCGGCCGGGCGGGTGCAATCGGTGGCGGTGCGCCTCATTGTGGAGCGTGAGGAGGAGATCCGCAGATTCATTCCGCAGGAGTACTGGAAGATCACGGCGGTGTTCACCACGGACCTGTCCCGGGCCGAGGTCCTGGCGTCGGAGTGGACGGGGTTCCTGGGGTCCGCAGCGGGCGAAGACGGCCGGCGGCAAAAGGAAGAGGCCGAGTGGCTCGCCTCGCGCGCCAGCTTTCAGGCGGAACTCGCGAGCATCGGGGGCCGCGAGTTCAAGCCGCAGGCCAGCTACGACGCCTCCGCCGGCCCGGACCGGGCGTTCGCCTCGGCCGCCGAGGAGGCTCGCAGGGTGGCGCAGGCCCTGGGGTACAGCTGCCGCGAGATCCGCCAGACGCTCTGGGAGGAGTATGCACATCGCGGGCTCAAGCGCGTCGAGTTGACGGGGACGTTCGATCGATCGCGGGCGCCGACGTTCGCGGTCCGCGACATTCAGACCCGCCGGACACGAACGCGGCCCTCGCCTCCGTTCACTACGGCCTCGCTCCAGCAGGCGGCGGCGAACCAGATCCACTTCTCCACCTCCCGCACGATGCGGATCGCCCAACAGCTCTACGAAGGAGTCGACATCGGCAACGGAGAAGGCCCCGTGGGCCTGATCACCTACATGCGGACCGATTCGACGAACCTGAGCCGGGAATCGGTAGAAGCGGCGCGCTGCTTCATCCGCGAGCGGTACGGCGAGCGGTACCTGCCGGAGAAACCGAACGCCTACGCAACGACGGCCAAGGCGGCGCAGGAGGCGCACGAGGCCATCCGTCCGACGGATGTGACCCGCACGCCCGAGTCGCTGCGCGGCCATCTGACGGACGAGCAGTTCAAGCTGTACTCGCTGATCTGGAAGCGATTCGTGGCATGCCAGATGACGCCGGCCGAGTGGGACTCCACCGCCGTGTCCATCGAGGCGGCGACGGAGCTGGGGCCGGCGGTATTCAGGGCCGGCGGGCGGACGCTCGTGTTCGACGGATTCTACCGGGTCCTGGGCGTTCCGAAGTCGGGCCAGGAGCAGACGCTGCCGGAGCTGGCGATGAACCAACCGGTGGCCGCGATCGACCTTCGGCCCACGCAGCACTTCACGAGCCCGCCGCCCCGGTACACGGAAGCCTCGCTCGTGAAGGCGCTGGAGGCCGAAGGAATCGGCCGGCCCAGCACGTACGCCACCATCGTGCAGACCATCCAGGACCGCGGCTACGTGGAGCAGATCGATCGACGGTTCCACGCGACGGACAAGGGCCGGATCGTCACGCAGAAGCTGATGGAGCACTTCCCCGATCTGATGGACGTCAAGTTCACCTCCTACATGGAGGAGGAGCTGGACAAGATCGAGGAGGCCCACCTGGACTGGGTCCGCGTGCTCCACGAGTTCTACGATCCGTTCCACCGGTCGCTGAACAAGGCACACGAAGAGATGGAGGCAGCCCGCAGCGAACCGAGCCCGCACACGTGCCCGACCTGCGGGCGGCCGATGGTCTATCGCTGGGCGCGGACGGGACGGTTTCTGGCGTGCACCGGCTACCCGGAGTGCACGACGGCCTTCGACGTGGACCGCCAGGGCCGGCCGATCGTGCCCAAGCCCGTGGATACGAATTGCGAGAAGTGCGGACGGCCGATGGTCCTGCGGCAGTCGCGGCACGGGCACTTCCTGGGCTGCACGGGTTACCCGGAATGCACGCACACGGTAGCATGCGATGCCCACGGCGTGCCGCTCAGGCTCGTCCGCGAAGAGGACCTCCGCGAGACGTGCGAAGCCTGCGGGGCCCCGATGTCCGTGAAACGAAAGGGCCGGCGGGCGTTCCTCGCCTGCACGGCGTTTCCCAACTGCAAGAATACCCGGTCGCTGCCGGAGGGCATCCGCCTGGAGCCCAAGCCGGCCCCCCCACCGGAGGAGGCCGGCGTGGCGTGCGAGAAATGCGGACGCCCCATGGTCATCCGAACGAGTCGCCGGGGCCGGTTCGTCTCGTGCAGCGGATTCCCCAAATGCCGCAACGCCAAGCCGCTTGCGAAGCTGGACGAGCTAAAGGCCGCGGCGGCGGCCCGCGCGGCCGAGGGCGCCGCAGCCGAACCGGCGGCGGAGGCGTCACCCGAGGCGGCAGATCACCAGGCCCCCAGGACGCCGGCCGCGCCCGCGGGAACTCGACCGACGAAGGGCTCGAGCCGAGCCAGGCGGGCGGCGGCCCCGTCGGCTCGCTCCGGCCAAGACGGCCAGGCAAAGGGGACCTCAGCCGGCCAGAACGATCCGGAGTTCATCGCCCGGGCGCAGCAAGCGGGCTTCGGCGTGACGCGATTCGGGAACCTTTACGCGGAAAAACTCGAGGCGGAGCTGCCGTGCCCTCGATGCGGCTCAAAGATGGTCATCAAGCGCGGGCCGTGGGGGCCTTTCCTTTCATGCGAGGGCTTTCCGAAGTGCAGGACGGTCGCGCGGCTGCGGGGCCAGGCCCTGGAGGAGGCCCGCGCCCGGATGCCCGCGCCCGAAAACAAGCCCCCCCCTGAGCCGACGGACATCGACTGCGAACGGTGCGGTTCGAAGATGGTGATCCGGGTCGGGCGGTCGGGCAAGTTCCTGGGCTGTTCAAGCTACCCGAAGTGCCGCAGCACGCGACCCATCCCGACGGACATGCTGAGCCTCGGCGCGAAGTAGGCCCGGCCGCCGTCCGACGGCGACGAACCCTCCCACCACGCACCACAAACCGGCGCTCGCGTGACGGCCGAAGGCCGACCCGCGCCTGGGCGTCCCCAGCGCACCGGTTCCCCTACCGCCGGCCTTCATCGCCCGCACTTCCCTGCGGCCGCCGTCGCTGCGCGAGCATTCGACCAACCCCATCTGGAGCGGATTGCGTTCGGTGCGAGGATGCGGCCGGCCTGTGGACTTGCGGCGTGCCTGGGTCGTTGCGTGGCGCCCGGCGGCGCTGACCGCCGACTGCTTCGCCGGCCGGCCCGCCTCGACCACACAGACGGACTTCACAGGACGCTTACGAACGCCGCGGTCCTGTTCAGCCTGGGCGTCGGCTGCAAGCTGACCGACGCCGACCCGTTCGCACACCTCAAGCACGAACTCGTCCCAGTCCCCAGGCACCGCGCGACCGCCTCAAGGAACCGATCCCTCGCCAGTGGAAGAAACGCTTCCGTCGGGGGCTCTCACCGGCCGCGCCTTCCGTCGCCTGAAACACCCCAATGCCTTCCGGCGCTCCGCCCACCGGCCGGGCCGGATTCGTCCACCGTTGACGTCGCTCTCTCCCGTCACCCTCGCCCGAGTCGGCCTCGTCCGCCTTCCCGGCCATCCCAGGCGGCGATCAGACCCGGTCGGAGGGGCGCACAGTGAACCCGGTCCAGGCCGCGCGGCAGGCGCAAGACCCCGGCGGCCATCAGGCACGGGCCCAGCAATCGCGGACAAACCGAAGCCCCCGCGTGGCCAGGTAGTCCACGTCGGGAAACATCGACCGCCAGATGCACGTCGCCGCGGCCAGCTCAGGCAAAGCCTGGCCGAATGCCTCGATCACCAGCCACCCGTCGTAGCCGACCCGCTTGAGAGCCCCGAAGCTCTCGGCCCAGCGCACCTGCCCCTCGCCCGGCGTGCTGCGGTCGTTCTCCGAAGTGTGCACATGGTTGATCCGGGCCCCAGCCGCCCGAATGGCCGCCGCCGGGTCCTTCTCTTCAATGTGCGCGTGGAACGTGTCGTACAGCACGCCGAAACCCGGTACCCCCACCTCGTCCACAAACCTCGCCGCGTCCGCCGCGCAGTTCAGAAAATACGTCTCGAAACGGTTGAGGAACTCGATCGACAGTCTCACCCCCGCCTCCTGAGCGTGCCGGGCCACCGAACGGATCGTCTCGACGGCCCACCTCCACTCGTCGACGGTCCGGCCCCGGCCCACCAGGTGGCCCACGGGCGCGCCGATCGGGCCGGCCAGCGTCTCGACGCCCGCGATCCGGGCCGCGTCCACCGTCCGCTTCAGGCGATCGGCCGCGGCGGCACGAACGCTGGCATCGGGGCTGGAGGGCGAAGCCTCCGGCGGCACGACCACAACCCCTGTGCGCCCCAAGCCCATGCCGTCAAGGGCCGCACCGAGGGCCTTCCAGGGCGAGCCGGCCGGGTCGAACATCGGGAGTTCGACGCCGTCGAAGCCCCACTGGCTGATCTTTCGAAAGAGCGGAACATGTTCCTCGGCAGGCGTCGCCGTCCAGAGCAGCAGGTTCAAGCCGACCTTCATGAATCACCTCAAAGCCGGGGCCCCCGGATAACGGGCAACGGCCCCATTCGCGACTGCCGCCTCCGCCCCTGACAGGTCCTACTTGGGGACCCTGACCCACTTCTCGGTTCTCGCCGACTCGAGCACCGCGTCGCACACATACTGCGTGGCCAAGCCGTCGCGGAAGGTCGGCACCGTGGTCTTTCCGGTCTCCAGTCCCTTCAGGAAATCCGCCAGGGCGTTGATGAACGTATGCTCGTAGCCGATCGTGCAGCCGGGCACCCACCAGCGGTCCATATAGGGGTGCTCGAAGTCCGTGACCAGGATCGAGCGCCACCCGTGCAGATGGGCCGGGTCGCCGTGATCGAAGAACTGGAGGCGGTGAGGTTCCTCGAGGTTGAAGTAGATCGATCCCTTCTCCCCGTTCACCTCGAAGCTGTTCTGGTTCTTGCGTCCGCGGGCGTACCGCGTGGATTCGAACGTCGCCAGCGCGCCGTTGTCGAAGCGGGCCAGAAACGCACACGCGTCGTCGATCAAGACCGGCTTGACCACCCCCGGCTGATCCTGGACCGGGCGCTCCTTGATGAACGTCTCGGTCATCGCATTCACGCGATCGATGCCCCCGATCAGCCACATTGCCGTGTCGATCGAGTGGGCCAGCAGGTCGCCGGTCACGCCGGAGCCGGCCACGGCGGCGTCGAGCCGCCACAGGGTGTTGCCCCCCTGCGGGACTTTGGCCGAGATCGTCCAGTCCTGGAGGTACAGGGCCCGGTAGTGGAACACCCGCCCGATCCGTCCCTCGTCGATGATCTGCTTGGCCAGCGAGATCGCCGGCACGCGGCGGTAGTTGAACCAGATCATGTTGGGCACGCCCGCGGCCTCGACGGCTTCGGTCATGGCCTTGCCCTGGGCGGCGTTCAGCGCGATGGGCTTCTCGCAGAGGACCATCTTGCCGGCCCTGGCGGCGGCCACGGCGATCTCCTCATGCAGGTTGTTGGGAACGCAGATATCGATGAGGTCGATGTCCTTGCGGGCCACCAGACGGCGCCAGTCGGTCTCCGTCTCCTGGTAACCCCATCGCTCCGTCCAGCCCTTGAACCGCTCGGGGTTGGCGTCGCAGATGACCTTGAGCACGGGCCGATAGGCCAGGTCGAAGAAGCTGTTGACCTTGCGATAGGCGTTCGAGTGGGCGCGGCCCATGAAGCCGCAGCCGATCAGGCCGACGTTCAGTGTCTTGCTCATTCCGGTTCCCTCGCAGTGATGCGCACGGACTGAGGACGGCGATCCGCCGCCGGTTCGCCGGGGCCGTATTGTGCGGGAACCCGCAGCCTGAATCAAACGGGCGCCCCCGGGCTGAAGGCGCGCCGGAGCCCCGCCCGGGCTACCTCGGGACGAAGTCCATCTTGCGATCGATCCGCGCCACGGTCTCGGCCAGGAGCCGGGCGCAGGCATCGAGGTCGCTGAGGCTGACGACTTCCACCGGGGTATGCATGTACCGGTTCGGCACACTGATCAGTCCGGCCGCCACGCCGGCCCGCGAGATCTGAATCGCGTTGGCATCCGTCCCCGTGGCGCCCGGAGCCGCCGCCAGTTGGTATGGGATCTTACTGCGCCGGGCCGTATCGACGAGCAGGTCGCCCAGGACCGGGTTGATGTTGGGTCCCCGGTCGATGACGGCCCCCTTGCCCAGGCGGATGTCGCCGAGGTGCTTCTTCTCGACGCTCGGATAGTCGGCCGCGTGGGTCACGTCCACCGCGATGCCCACGAGCGGATCGATGCCGTAGCAGGATGTGCGGGCGCCCCGCAGACCGATCTCCTCCTGAACCGTGCTGACGGCAAACAGGGCGCAGGTGATCTTCCGGGCGGCGGCAAGCCGCAGGGCTTCCATCACGACGAAGGTGCCGACCTTGTTGTCGAAGCCCGGCGAGGCCACGATGTCCTCGCTGAGTTTCGTCATCCCGAGCCGGAACGTCACCGGATCCGCGACAGAGACGCGCTTCTCCGCATCGGCCTTGTCCTTGGCGCCGATGTCGATCCACAGGTCGTTGATGTCGATCTTGGGCTGTTCGCTCTCTTTGCCCCGCATCAGGTGAACAGGCTTGCGGCCGATGACGCCTTCGACGGGCCCGCCCCGGGCGTGCACGGTCACGTGCAACCCCGGCAGGAGGGCGGCATCGATCCCCCCGATCGCCCCGAAGGTCAGATAGCCCTCATCGGTGATGAAGCGGACCATCATCCCGATCTGGTCGCAGTGACCGGCCAGCATGACCCGCGGGCTTCCCTTGGGGTTGAGCCCCACGATGACGTTGCCGTGAATGTCGGTTTCGATGGAATCGGCCCATTTCTTCATGCGGTTGCGCACAAGCCGCTGGACCGGCTGTTCGAAACCGGAAGGCGAAGGCGTCTCCTCCAGGGCCCGCAGGAACTCGAATGACTCTCGGTTCACGCCAGATCCTCCGTACCGGGTCGAGCCGGGGATTATGACGCCCCGCCGGACCGCTGCCAATGCCGAACTCAGGACGCCGGGAGGCCGGCCCGACCGGGCGCAACAAGAACGGCCGGTTCCGCAACCGGCCGCGCATCGGACACGACCACCAGAAGCCGAATCGCCTCAGCCGGGCGGCGAGGCCCGCGCGGCGGACTCGATCACCTCGGCGATATGTCGAGTACCGCGGTCGCGCGAGCAGTTGGCCTCATAGTGCTGGCGGGCGCGTCGGCCCATAATCCGGACGATCTCCGGGCGCTTCAGCATCGCCTCAATGTGTTCGGCCAGCATCTTCGGACGGCCCGTCGGCACGACCCAGCCACAGCCGCCGTCCATAAGCGTCCGGGCGACCTCGTTGCGATCCGGGCCGATCAGCACCGCCGGCCGACCGGCCGCGAGGATTCCGTACAGCTTGCTCGGAACCAGCAGCCCTTCGACGCTGTCCTTCATCGAGATCAGGTGGACGTTGGCCGCTCCCAGCGACTCGGAGAGCTGTCCCAGGGGCTGATACGGACAGAAACGGACGTTGACCAGGCCGCGGCGGCGGACCTCGTCGACCAGCGCAGGCTTCTGCGTGCCTCCGCCCACGAACAGGAACATGACGTCGTCGCGGTGACGCAGACGCTGTGCGGCCGAAAGAATCGTCGGGAACTCGTGTACGACGCCCATGTTCCCGGAGTACATGACGACGAAGTGGCCGTTGAGCCCGTGCCGCTCCCGAAACGGCGTCTGGTCGTCGTCGCAGGGCTTGACGGCTTCCCCGGGAGACCAGCTCGGTACCACGGTGATCCGTTCCGGCGCCAGGCCCTCTTCGACCAGGTGCCGGGTCATCTCGTGGCCCAGAGAAATCGCGCGATCCACGTGCCGGTAGATCCATCGGGCGAGCTTCTGAAGCAGGCGATACTCGATCGAAGACCGCCGAATCACGCCCACCGCGGCCGCGATCTCCGGATAGAGGTCCATCGCCCATAGGACGAGCGGCGTGCGCCGCAGCCGCTTGTACAGGACGCCGATCGACCCCACGAACGGCGGGGTCGTCAGCGCGACGCACACGTCCATCCGCGGCAGCGAGAGGCATCGCACCGTCGCCGACCAGTAGAACGTGCCGTAATCGCAAATCCGGTGGAGCATCCGCCCCCGACCCAGGCCGGTGGCGGCTACGCGGTGCACGTGCACGCCGTTGTGCAGTTCCTCCTGCGGGAGGCGTGCCAGGCCGCCCCCGTAGCCGCCCCGAGAGCACACGACGTGCACCTCATGACCGCGACGCACCAGGGCCTCGGCCTGGTCGGTCAGCAACTGGGCGGTGGCGGCGACGTCCGGCCAGTAGTACTGGTTCAGCAGGAGGATGCGGATGATTGAATCTCCGTCGCTGCGCCCATGCAAAGCCCTTCCGCCTCCTTCATACGTCGGCTTTCTAAGACCCCGCGTTGACCGCCCGCGTGCGAACGGGGCGCGCAGGGTTGCCCCGATAAATCACGTAGGGAAGCAGGTCGTGACTGGCGGCCGACCCGGCCGTGAGGACGGCATGTGACCCGACGGTCACCCCAGGTCCTACCCATGCGGCAGCACCAATCCAGGCCCCTTCTTCGATCAGAATTGGGCTTGTGATCAGATCGAACTGCGGCGATGTGTAGTCATGATTGCCGGTGCACAGGAAGGCCCGTTGAGAAAGACACACGTTCGACCCAATGGTTATCGGAACCAGGTTGTGAAGGTATACCTCCTCGCCGATCCATACGTGATCGCCGATCCGCAACCGCCACGGGAATGTGATCTTCACGCCTGGCTTGATCACAACGCCCCGCCCGACCACGGCTCCGAACCGCCGGAGGATCCAGCAGCGCAACCTACTGGCGGGCAACCACGTAGGCTCGAAAACCACCCGCCGTACGAGGAGCCAGAGCGCCTCCTTGATGGGCCCGGCTCCGCGGTCGAAGGTCCGGTTGTCGAACCGGGCCAGATCCACGCGCCCCAATGTGGTGCTTGGGGCCGGCGGTACGAAGAGGGCCTCGATATCCGAAGGGTGCTCGTTCATTATCAGACCTCGATGGTCGCGCATCTATGGGCAGGCGCTGAATGCGCAGGATCCACACCCAGAACCGCCCTGTAGGCCTGGAGGAGGGCATCGGCCGACCGCGACCAGTCAAACGCCGTCTCTGCCAGACGAACCGCTGCCTGGGACATCTGGTGCCACCGCGAGGCAGGCTCTCGCAGGCGGGCGTCAAGAGCCGCCGCGAGGGCATCCGGATCACACGGCACCACGGATCCCGCACCGGCCTCAAAGACTTCCCGCCAGATGTTGACGCGGTTGCTCAGCACGACCGGCGTGCCCATCCGCAAGGCCTCGGCTGCGGCGATCGCGAAGTTCTCCTGATACGACGGCAACACGAAGAGCGTGCTGGCGGCCAAGGCCGCCCATTTCTGCCGGCCCACCAGCATGTCAATGCGGGTCATGTGCGGGCGAAGGCCGGCGCGTTCCACCCGGGCCTGCAACTCCAAGCCGGCGCCCGCCTCCTCGGGCCCGATAACGAGAAGATGAGCATCGGGGACGCGGCTGACCACCCGCGCGAACGCCGGAATCAGCAGGTCGAGGCCCTTCTTTGGATGCACGCGTCCGAGAAAGGTCACGAGCCGTTTCGAGCGCAGGTGCGCTCGCGAGGCAAGGAACTCCCGTGCCAGCTCAGCTCGACCGGCGGGAGGACGGTCAGCGCCGAGCGGCACGATGTGGCCGGGAGGCAAGGCACCGAGAGCCCGTTCAGCCAGCGTACGCTCCTGGTCCGTAGTGTAGAGGATCGCGCGGGCCGCGCGGACGCGACGGAACTCGAACAACCGCCCGTACACCAGCTTGCGGATCCGCTTGCGTTCGAGCGAGTGAGGATCAAGCATCCCATGAGGCATCAATACGTACGGGACGTTGTGGCGGCGGCATGCACGCGCGGCGGCGGCCGTCGCGTGCGTCCAGAGGGTATGCACATGGACCAGGTCGCACGCGGGAACGACGCGGTCGAGGGCGGCGGCCATTCCGGGGCTATAGGCAAAGCGGCCGGATAATGCGCGACAGGTGTGGACCTCATAAGTGCCGAGTGCCGGCGTCCCCCCCTGGGCGCCGGCACCCGGGTTGCCTCTCGTGTCCTCTTCCGTGGGTCCCGTTGCGGAGAGTACATCGGTTGTCAGAACGACCGGCTCCACTCCCCGTTGCGCCAGTTGCCGGCACAGCCGATCGACGACGACGACCGGACCGCCGGCACGAAGGCTCATATACGGAATCACGTGGAGGACGCGCATAGGAAACGACAAATCTGCGGGGCAGGATGCGGCGGCCATCCCACCGGTCTGAGGCCCGGGCACCCCGTGCACGGAGCGGGGCGGGACGCGCCCCAGACGATAGCGAATCGGCGTCTACGTTTACGTCCCCGTCGGCGGCGGGGGACTTTTCCGGGCCGCCACGTGGCTCAGGGCGGCGTACCAGCGCTCCGCACCGCGGGCGGTCGTCCAGTCGCCCGCGATCTGGCGAGAGCGACGGCCCATTGAGGCAATCAGCCCGGGATCGTCTGCGAAATGCCGCATGGCCGCCGCCAGCCCCATCACATCGGCCGGCGCGACGACGAAGCCGTTGCGGCCGGGCTCGACAAGGTCGCTGACCGCCCCGACGGCGGAGGTGGCGATTACGGGCATGCCCGCAGCCACCGCCTCGTTGACCACGACGCCCCAGCCGTCATAACGGCTGGGCAGGACGAAGACGTCCGCCTCGGCGAAATACCGCGGCAGGCCGTCGGGCTGGACGAATCCGACGAACCGGGTGCGGGGTCGCCACTCCGGGCTTACCATCCGCCGATATCGGTCCCGGCCGGGCCCATCGCCGAGGATCGTGAGCGTAACGCGGGGATGCCGCTCGCAGACCGACTCGAAGGCCCGAATCAGGATGTCCACCCCCTTGCGGGGAATGAGCTGGCCGCTGAACAGGAACCGTACAGGGCGATCGGAGGTCGGTCGCCCACTCCAGACTGGCCGCGACTCCCAGCCCCGGCGGATGGCCAGGTACGGCCTGACGTCGCAGTAATAGGGAATGTTGAAGACCGTCGCGCCGGGTCCGAGAAGGGCTCGGTACTTCGAGGCCGCCCGGGAACCGATGGCCGCGACGGCCGCCGCGTGCCGACGGACGGGGCGCTGAGCCAGGCGCCTCAACCAGCGGCCTATGGGACCCCGCGAGCGGAGGCCCGGCGACTCGCTCCAGAGCACCCACGGGATGCGGCGGCGAGTCAGACACCGCATGGCAATCTGGGCCGTGAGCGTGAAGTAGTCGCCCACGATCGCAACGTCGAAGTCGCCCCGGGAGACCTCCGCGACGACGGAGGGGTTCAGGCAGCAACCGCGCGCGAGAAAATCGAAGGACAATCCCGGAAGGATCCGGCTGTAGGGCGGCAGCGCCGGCCGCCCCCAGCGCCGATCGGAAGCCGAGACCATGTAGTAGAGAACCCGAATATCCATTCCCGGATGTGCCGCCATGGCCGCGAAGAGCTCGCGCTGGTAAGGCGAGGGCATGACAGTCATGATCAGGACGCGGATACGCGGCCGGGGGGCCGCGCCATGGGACCGGGTGATGGCGCGTGGAGCGGCCCCGCTGGGCACTTCGGGGCCTGTCGGCGGCAGAGGCCCGCCGTTGAGGGGCCGGGGCCGGGCGGAGGCCGGTTCGGCCACAGGTTCGGCCGTCCGTTGCGGGGCAAGCGATCTCATTTCAGGGCCGTCCGGGCCACCGTGCAGTGCTCATACGTCAGCCCGACCGTCGAGGACCTCTTCGAACAGACGGCGGTAGGCGTCGAGGAACGCCTCGTAGCCGTACTCCCGCCGGACCTTCTCCATGCCGGTCCGGACGATCTGCGTCCGCAGCGAAGGCGAGCGGAGCATCAGTTCCACGTACTCGGCCAGTGCGTCTTCGTCGTGCCGGTCGAGCAGGAAGCCATTACGGCCATGCTCGATCAACTCCCTGGTGCCGCCGTATCGGACCGAGGCGACTACGGGCAGGGCGGCGGCCATGGCTTCGGCCGGCGTGCGTCCGAAGGCATCGGCGTCCGAGTTGAACAGCAAGACGTCGCCGGCCGCATAAACGGCGGCGGTGTCTCGCTGCCAGCCGACGAACCGGACGCGCCTCCGGATGCCGAGGTCGTCGGCCAGGCGTTCGAGCCGGCGGCGGGCGGGGCCGTCGCCGGCGATCAGGAAGTGGACGTCGCCGTGCCGGCGGGCGAGTCTCGCGGCAACTCTCAGGAACACGTCCCAGCGTTTGCGCTCGACGAGCTGGCCGGCGTTGACCACCACCGGCACGTGGGCCGGCAGTCGCCAGGCATGCCGCAGGGCTTCGCGCTCGGCGGGTGTGATGGAGGGCGGCGGTTCGATCGGCGCCCGGATCGTGACGAAGCGGTCGGCCAGAGTGGGGGCCAGAGCCTCTGCCTCGCGACGGATGAAATCGGTCAGGAAGACGATGCGTGCATAGTCGGGACCGAACGCGTGATAGAACGCCCCCCAGCGGATCCGCGAGCGGAGGTCCGCCCCGTGGTGATAGTGGACGCTCAGGATACGGCGGTCCGAGCGGGCCTGCCGCACGGCCAGGCAGCCTGAGAGCGTAGGACCGGTCACCAGGACGAGGCGGCA
>Ga0209162_1000397_pt1 | contig 48449 bp, 48 predicted proteins | sample YNPNPMetaG_FD_187121 | JGI IMG/M metagenome (GOLD analysis project Ga0209162, IMG submission 187121) | Anoxygenic and chlorotrophic microbial mat microbial communities from Yellowstone National Park, USA - YNP NP MetaG (SPAdes) (version 2) ...
CGACGTCTCCTGCCGAATAACCAGCGATGTGCTGGTCATCGCCGAGCGGCCCATGTACAGCACTTATTACGGCTCCAACCCCTTCTGGCTGGGGGCCGCCGACGTGCTCCTGGGCTACACCTTCGAGCGCTGAGCCCGCCCTCCGATCGGGGCCGGGCCCAAGCCTTCAACAAAAACGGGCCCCGAAAGACCGGGGCCTTTCCCATGACTGCCCTGGCCCCCAAGCGGGGATGGGGGCTCGGCGCCGTCCAGGAAGTTTTCAGCTGGCAATAAATGGCAATCGAAGGTTTGTTTCCAGGTCCCGATTGAAGATATGCCAATTGTCAAGGCCTGAGCCCGCTCTTGTCAGTTTAATTCTCTGCCCCCATCAACCAGGAAGACCTGGCCGGTCACGAAGGAAGAGGCATCGGAGGCCAGATAGATGACGATGCCCACGATCTCCTCCGGCTCGGCGATGCGGTGCATGGGGATTGAGGAAAGGGCCGTCTGCAGGATGGCCTCGTTCCCCCAGAGGGCCTGGCTGAAATGGGTCTTCACCAAGCCGGGGGCCACGCAGTTTACCCTTACGCCCTTGTCCCCCCATTCCAGGGCGAAGACCTTGGTGATCATGTTCACCGCCGCCTTGGAGACGGAGTAGATGCCCAGCAGGGGAGTGGGCTTGAAGCCGGCTTCGCTGGAGATGTTGATGATGGAGCCGCCGCCCCGCTCCACCATCACCTTGCCCACCTGCTGGGTGAGGTAGAAGAGGCCCCTCGCATTCACCTCAAAGATCTTGTCCCAATAGGACATGGCCGCGTCGGCGGTGAGTCCGAAATAAGGATTGGTGGCGGCGTTGTTCACCAGGATGTCGATCCTGCCCCAGGTATCCAGGGTGGTCCTGATGAGGTTGTCGATGGCCTCGAGGTTTCCCACGTGGGTGGCCACGGCCAGCGCCTCCCCGCCCACCGATTCGATCTCGGCCTTCACTTGGTCGAGGACTTCCTGCTTGCGGCTGGCCAGGACCACCTTGGCTCCGAACTCGGCCAGGCCCTTGGCGATGGCCTCTCCGATGCCCCGGCTGGCCCCGGTGACGACGGCCACCTTCCCGCAGAGGTCGAACTTCTCCTTGATCATCTCCCCTCCCGCTGTTCAGTCGATGTGCTTCTACCTCCTCGATCCCCGGAGGGATCCGCAGTATCACCGATGCGACCCAATGACGCGAAGCCCCGCACCTTCGAAATCGACGTCTTCATGGATGACGGCAACGCAGGCAGCCGACCTCACTGGGACTCTCCCAGTATCTCCCTGGCCTTCTCCAGGTAGATACGGTAGTCGCGTTCCCCGAAGGTGCAGAAGATCACCTTCTCTATGGACGGCTCCTTATCCAGGAACTCCCTTACCGTGCGAAGAGCGATGGGCGCGGCCAGCTCGATGGGATACCCGTAGACCCCGGTGGATATGGAAGGGAAGGCCACCGTGCGCAGCCCGTGTTTCACCGCTAGGGCCAGGCTGTTGCGGTAGCAGTTGGCCAGGAGCTCTGGCTCCCCCCGGTCCCCACCGTGCCATACCGGACCCACCGTGTGGATAACGTGCTTGGCTGGGAGGCGGTACCCGCCGCTTATCTTGGCCTCCCCCGTCTCGCACCCTCCCAGCGTCCTGGTCTCCTCCAGGAGCTGGGGCCCGGCTGCCCGGTGGATGGCCCCATCGACCCCGCCCCCGCCCAGCAGGCTCTTGTTGGCGGCGTTGACGATGGCGTCCACAGCCAGCTTGGTGATGTCTCCCTCGATTATCTCCACCCTTCCGCCGAGGTATAACGGCATGGCTGCACCTCCTTCTCTGCTCACCCCGAACATTATAGCAACAACCACGGGCGCATCCCTCTTGATCCCCCTGGATCCCCGGCGTTTGATCCGCGGGAACAGGCGGGATCGGCGGGGCCATGGGGGAGACGGGGCTGAGGTCGGGATGAAAGTCCCGCGGGGTTCCAGGTGGCGTGGTGTATAATCAGCCCATGGTCAAGGTGGCCTTCATCTGCACCGGGAACATCTGCCGCAGCGTCATGGCCGAGGCTTTTTTCCGCCAGGAGGCTCGGTCCGAGGTGGAAAAGGGGGAACTGGAGGTGCTCTCGGCGGGTCTGGAGGCGGAGGAGGGCATGCCCCCCCTGCCGGAGGTGGTTGAGCTCCTTCAGGATAGGGGCCTGGATGTGTCAGGTCACCGGGCCAGGAGGGTCGATGCCGACATCATCCAGGACTGCGACCTCCTGCTGACCATGACCCTGCACAACAGCCAGCGCCTGCTCACCCTGGATCCGAGGGCGGTGCATAAGGCCTTCACCTTGAAGGAGTTCGTCCGGGGCGCCTCCGGCAACGGCGCGCCCAGGGAGGGCGGCCTCGAGGAACGGCTGCAGGCGCTAAAATCGGGGGTGCGGCAGCTGGAGGGCCTGGAAGCGCCGGCCGGGGAAGGGGATTCTCTGCGGGCGCCCCTGCAGTCCTTCTTCCTCCATTATTTCCACCTCTACGATCACGACCTGAGCATAGACGACCCCATGGGCCAGTCCCCGGCTTTCCTCAGGCGCTGCGCCGGGGAAATAGAGGAGAACGTGCGGGCTCTCTACCGCCTGCTGACCGGGAGATGCCAGGGATGATGGTAGGGATGATGGCGGCGGGCCGGTCGGCGAGGACGCACCCTCGGGCGGGAACAGAGTCCTTGGTATCATCGGTTGGTACTGGAGCGTGAGCGGACGGGGCGGGAAGGAGGACCCCATGGACCAGATACTCTACCGGCGGGAAGGAGCGGTGGAAGTGATCACCCTCAACCGCCCGGAAACCAAGAACGCCTTCACTTTCGCCATGATCAGGGAGCTGGGCGACCATTTCCAACAGCTCAGCCTGGACGACGAGGTGAGGGCGGTGGTCATCACCGGGAACGGCTCGGGATTCTGCACCGGGGCCGATCTCACCGGGCCGGACAACCGGCCGGACATCACTCTGCCGGTGGGGATGCGCCTGACCACCCAGTGGTACGGCCGCGTGGTCGGGGGAATCATCAACCTGGAGAAGCCGGTCATCGGGGCCATCAACGGGGTGGCCGCGGGAGCCGGATGCAATTTCGCCCTGGCCTGCGACATCCTGGTGGCCTCGGAGAACGCCCGCTTCATCCAGGTCTTCGTGCGGCGCGGGCTCATCGCCGACATGGGGGGCACCTTCTTCCTGCCCCGCCTGATCGGGCTGGCCCGGGCCAAGGAACTGATGTTCACGGCGGACGAGGTGGATGCGCGGAGGGCCCTGGAGCTGGGGTTGGTCAACCGGGTGGTCCCGCACGAGGAGCTCATGCCGGCGGCCATGGAGATGGCCCAGCGGCTGGCCTCCGGCCCCACCCGCGCCATCGGGATGATCAAGAGCATGCTCAACCGCTCCTTCGAGAGCAGCCTGGAAGAGGCCCTGGAGAGGGAGGCGGCTCTCCAGGGCATCGCGGTGAGCACCAACGACGTCCGCGAGGGCATCGTGTCCTTCCTGGAGAAGCGCCCGCCCTCCTTCACCGGGAGCTGAGAGGGGTTCGGGCTGAAGCGACCTATGCCCATCGCCTTCTTCGACCTCGACCACACCCTGCTTAAAGGCGCCAACGGGAACATGGTGGTGCGATACATGGTCCGGAAGCGCCTGCTGGGGCCGGCGGCCCTCTTCAGGGCAGCCCGCTACACCCTGCTTTACCGCCTCAACCGCATCCCTTATATGGAGGTATATCGGTGGACCTTCCGCGAATGCGGGAAATACCCCCTTCCCCAGTTGCTGTCCCTGCTGGACGAGGCCTACGAACGATACATCATGCCCTCTCTTTACCGGGAGGGGAAGGAGATGATCGCCGAACACCGCTCCCGCGGCCACCTCACGGTCATCGCCACGGCGGCGGGGGAGTACATCTCCGAGAAGGTCAGGGTGCAGCTGGGGGCGGACGACCGCATAGCCGCCACCGCACCGGTGAGGGACGGGTTCCTCACCGATGAACTGGAGGAGCCCCTGCCCTTCGGCCCAGGCAAGCTCCAGCGTGCCCGCGACTATGCCGCGGCGAGGGGGGTCTCCCTCGACGATTGCTGGTTCTACTCGGACAGTCTGGCCGACCTCCCGCTCCTGGAGGCGGTGGGCCATCCGGTGGCGGTGAACCCCTCCCCGGGACTTAAGCGTTTGGCTGAACATAGGGGATGGCCGGTGATGCGTTGGAGGGAGATGCTGCGGGGGGAGGAGCCAGCTGCGGCGGAGCGGCTCAGCTTCTTGTCCTGAGATGACCCGGTGGATAGGGGAGGCTGCTGCCCTCGAGGATCTACGCTGGTTGGACGGAGCGGGCGGACCACGGAAGGAGGGAAGATGGCCGGAGAGGGATTCAAAGAAACGATCAAGCCGGTGGTGGATCTGCACACCGATTCGCTCATCGCGGCGCGGTTCTTCGGTTATGACCTGAGCAAGAGACACCTGCCGCCCCTGGGCTTCCAGCCCTGGAGGCTGCATGCGGACTTCCCACGCCTGAAGGAGGGCGGCATCAACGGTGTCTGGCTGGGCATCGTGACCTCTCCCTACCCCCGATCAACCTGCCTCAGGAGGGCCCTCCGCAACCTGGAATACGCCCGACGCGTGATGGAGAAGTGCCCGGAGCAGGTGGGGATGGCGACGGGTCCGGAGGAGATGCTGGAGGTCGTGCGCAGCGGCAGGATCGCGGTGATGCTGGGGGTGGAGGGCCTGCACGCGGCGGGCTCCGACCTGGAAGGGCTGAGAGAGCTGTACCGGGCGGGAGCGCGCTATGCGGGCCTCGCCCATTTCACCGACAATAGTTTCGCCTCCACCAACTTCCGCAGGGACCGCCCGGCTCCCCTCACGGAACTGGGGCGACGGGCCATCCGCTGGATGAACTCCGCGGGGATGATCGTGGACCTGGCTCACACCCACCCCGACTGTTTGCGGGAGGCCTGCGAGATGACCCGGGCCCCGGTCATAGTATCCCATACCGGGGTGCAGGCAGTGCGCCCCGCCTCCCGCAACGTCTCCGACGACGATATCCGCAGGGTGGCGGATACCGGCGGGGTGATCGGCATCATCTATGCCACCACCTGGATAAGCCGCAACCCCTTCTGTCGGCTGGGCGAGGTGGTGGACCACTTCGACCACGTCCGGGAGCTGGTGGGAGTGGAGCATCTGGCCCTGGGATCCGACTGGGACGGCTTCATCATGGTCCCGGGGGAGATGGGTGACGCCGCCGGGCTGCCCCGGCTCTTCCAGCTGATGCGGAGGAGGGGTTACTCGGAGGAGGACCTGGACAGGATCCGTGGCCTCAACTTCCTGCGCGTCTTCCGAGAGGTGGAGGCAGCGGCCTCCGGTTGACTGACTGACGCTTGTTAGTTATCGTTCACTATTAAAGGTCCCGAAAGGGGACTATCATCAAGTTCGCGCGAACCCGCGACCCGGGATCGGCGCGTCATTCGGCAGGGAGGAGGCGAGGCGACCGTGAGGATCGGAGGTTCCAGAGCAGCGGCGGTGCTGTTGCTACTGATCACGGGAGCGGCGGCCGGTTTCGCCTGGGCGGTGCGCCTGGACGAGGAGGAGCGGAGAAGGGTCCGCAAGTTCTTCTTCGAGTTGAGGGAACTACCCCGGCGCGTGCTGATCTGACCGGGGAGCCGCCGGCCGCGGGTCACGGATCCTGAAAAAGCCGAGTGCGGGATACGCCTGACTTATCGTGAAGGCGTTGAAGGCAGGGAGGAGGTTGCCGGGCATGAGCGATGAACGTTGCGACGTACTGATAATCGGCGCCGGGGTGGGAGGGCTGACCTGTGCCAGCTTGCTGGCCAAGGAGGGTCTCGACGTCCTAGTGCTGGAGGCCCTGGACCGCATCGGCGGGTGCTGTTCCAACTATGACTTCGGCGGTTTCCGGCCGGAGGTGGGGGCCATCTTCGTCATCGCCCATTTCATGTACGGCCAATATTTCCAGCTGGTGGACCGCCGACTGGAGGACTACCTGGAGCTGCGCCTCATCGACCCCGTGTACGACCTCATCATCGAGGGCGGGGAGCGCTACCTGCTGCCGCGCGATTTCGACAGCATGGAGGAGGTGGTGAGGCGCATCAATCCTGAAGACGTCCCCAACTACCGGCGCTACAACCAGGACATGAAGAAGATTGTGGATTACATGAAAGCGGTGGGGGCCAGCCGCATGCCCGCCCTGCGAGATTTCCTCAAGCCCACCTCCCTGGCCCGCATGGGGGCCAAGAAGGAGTTGCTGGCCGCTTTGCCGGTGATGGCCCGCCTGGGGACGCGCAACATGGACCGCTGTATCCGCGGGTATTTCCAGGACGAGCGCCTGCAGCTCATCTTCGGATGGGAGAACCTCTATGCCGCCCTGCCCGCCCACCGCTGCAACGGGTTCTTCACCTCCATGACCTACATGGGGCACGACGGCTATTACTACCCTCGCGGGGGCATGGTTTCCATCCCCCGGGCCATGTGGAAGATAGCAGAGGAGTACGGAGCCCGGCTCCGGCTGGGGGCCACGGTCAAGCGCATCATGGTGGAGAACGGCAAGGCGGTGGGAGTGGAGCTGGCGAGCGGGGAGCGGCTGTACAGCAGGGCGGTCATCTCCAACGCGCACTCTCGCATCACCTATCTGGAGCTGGTGGGGGAGGAACTGCTCCCCAAGTGGGCGGTGAAGACGGTCAAGCGTCAGCCCTGTTCCATACCCGCTCCCACCTTCTACCTGAACGCCTCGGAGAAGGTGGGGACGCGCTCCCACTTCACCGTGCTGCTGACCAGACGGCGCAAATTCGACGATCTTTGGAAGGAATTCTACGACACCGGCCTGCTCTACCGCCCCGATGACGGTCCCATGCTGGTGAGCAACCCCAACTTCGACGACCCGGACCTGGTGCCGGAGGGTAAGGATGCCCTCTCGGTCATCTACATAGCACCCTACCGCCTGAAGTACTACGACTGGGACGACATCCGTATGTCCTGGGCCCAGGAGCTGACCGAGTCCCTGGAGCGGAGGGCCTTTCCCGGCCTCACCTCCCGGGTGGAGCGGATGGAGTCGGTGACGCCCAAGGACCTGGAGAGGACCCTGAGGGTGGCGGAGGGCGCCTTCTTCGGCCTGGAGATGAACGGCTCCAACATGGGCCCCTTCCGCCCCAACTACCGTTCCCGGCTCATCCGCAACCTCTACCTCACCGGGCAATGCACCAATCCCGGAGGCGGCGTTCCCCTGGTGATGACCTCAGGCATCATCACCTCCTGCTTGCTGGCCAACGACTGGACGCGGCTTTAACGTCGCTTGCTCGCCGGAAGAGGCAGAGGACGCCCTTAGGGTACAGTGCGGCGAGAGGATCCGATGGAGCTGCGTTGCCGGCGGATCCATAGGGACAAGGGATTGGCAAGGGTAGAATAGCCGCACGGGAAAATCACCGGGGATCATCGGCGGGTTTTGGCGCCGCCTGCGGATGTGCCGGCAAGTGAGCGGGAGTCTGACCGGGCTTTGTTGCGCCGCCTCTTATCAGTAGCGGCTCTCGCGCGGCCGCGCCTCGTTGATGACCAGGGTCCTCTCTTGGAGCCTGACGTTCTGCAGGCCCTGGATGGCCGCCTGGGCTTCCTCCTCCGTGGACATCTCCACGAACCCGAAACCCCGGGACCTACCGGTCTGGCGGTCGCTGATGACGTCCGCCCTTTCCACCGTTCCGTAGGGCCGGAAGAGGTCTTCCAGGTCCTGCGAGGTGGACTGGTAGGGAAGGTTGCCTACGTAGATGGTCTTGCCCATGTCTCCTCCCGTGCTCTCAAACCGACCTGGGATAGGCCCGGTTATAACGTCGGGCCATGCGCGATTTTCGGTTGGCGGCATTGTTCCTGTGGATGATGCCGTCGGAGGCGGCCTTGTCCAGGGCTTTCACCGCTTTGCGGAAGTATAGCTCGCAGGTCTGCTGGTCTCCCTCCTCCAGGGCCGCTTGGAATTTCTTGATGTAGGTCTTTATCTCGCTCTTACGGGACTTGTTGCGAAGGCGACGTTGTTCCGCCTGGCGCATCCGCTTCTTCTGCTGCTTGATGTTGGGCAAACCTTCAACCTCCTTTGATCCACAAGGGCAAATTGTACCACAAGCAAGGTCCCATGCAAAGGGATGTCTGCATTACCCTTGAGATCAGTTGAGACAGGTCAAACACGTGATAGATCACCCTTTTTCTTATGTTGTCCACATCAGGAAATATTGAGTGTCTCTCTTCTCTTTCCTTCTTTTTCTGCCTACTAAGAATTACAGCAACCTGGTTAAGGTCTTCAACGGGGTTTGCGGGCGTGCCGAACCCCCGGACTTACGCGGATAAGACGTTGCCTTCTCTGGGGCATGTCTCGGCGGAAGGTCCACTGGCGAGGCGGGCGGGACCCGAGCGCTGAGCCGGCTGCAAAAGAGCGGGCCGAGGCCGCCCTTTTTGCAGGTCAAGGAGGAAAGGCCTCTCTGGCCCTTCTGATATAATCGACTGGTCATGAGCAGCGTCGTCAGGGAAGCCGTCAGGAACTTTTGTATCATCGCCCACATCGACCACGGAAAATCCACTTTGGCCGACCGCTTCCTCGAGGTCACCGGCACCGTACCCGCCCAGAAGATGTCCGAACAGTACCTGGACCGCATGGAGCTGGAGAGGGAGAGGGGAATAACCATCAAGGCCCAGGCGGTGCGGATGTTCTGGCGGGCCGGGGACGGGGTCGAGTACATGCTCAACCTGATAGACACCCCGGGGCACGTGGACTTCTCCTATGAGGTCTCCCGCTCCCTCAACGCCTGCGAGGGAGCCATCCTGCTGGTGGACGCGGCCCAGGGGGTCGAGGCGCAGACGGTGGGCAACGCCTACCTGGCCATGGAGGCGGGACTGCAGATAATCCCGGTGGTCAACAAGATAGACCTCCCGGCGGCCGAGCCGGAGAAGGCGGAGGCGGAGCTGTGCGAGCTCCTGGGATGCGCCCCCGGAGAGGTGCTGCGGGTCTCCGCCAAGACCGGCCAGGGGGTGGAGGAGTTGCTGGAAGCGGCGGTGAGGAGGATCCCGCCACCGCGGGGCGATGAGGATGCTCCCCTCCAAGCCCTCATCTTCGACTCCACCTACGACCTGTACCGCGGGGTGGTGGTCTTCGTCCGACTGGTGCACGGCAGGATCCGCCGGGGGATGCGCGCGTCCATGATGGCCACCGGGGCGGTCTCCGAGGTGGAGGAGGTGGGCATCTTCTCCCCGGACATGGTCCCGGTGGAGGAGCTGTTGGCGGGGCAGGTGGGCTACATAATCACCGGCATCAAGAACGTGTCCCTGACCAAGGTGGGGGATACGGTGACCGACGCGAAGAGCCCCGCCGTCGAGCCCTTGCCGGGTTACCGGGAGCCCAAGCCCATGGTCTTCGCGGGAATCTTTCCCGTCGACGCCGACGATTACAACGACCTGCGGGAGGCCCTGGAGCGGCTCAAGCTCAATGACGCTTCCCTCAGCTTCGAGCCGGAGACCAGCAAGGCCCTGGGTTTCGGGTTCCGCTGCGGTTTCCTGGGGCTGCTCCACCTGGAGATAGTACAGGAGCGGCTGGAGCGCGAATACGGGCTGGACCTCATCTCCACCGCTCCCAATGTGGTCTACGAGGTGGAGCTGACCAACGGGGAGACGGTGGCGGTGCGCAACCCCTCGGAGATGCCGGATGCCTCCCGCATCCGCGAGATCCGCGAGCCCTACATCCAGGCCACCATCCTGGTCCCTTCCGCCCACGTGGGGGCGGTGATGGAACTGGCCCAGGAGAGGCGGGGGGTCTTCGTGGACATGCATTACCGGGTGGGTGACCGGGTGGAGATGCGCTACCGCATCCCCCTGGCGGAGATGGTCCTGGACTTCTACGACCAGTTGAAATCGCGCACCCGGGGCTATGCCTCCATGGACTACGAGCCCATCGGTTTCCTTCCCGGTAGGCTGGTGAAGCTGGACATCCTGCTGCACGGCGAGGTGGTCGATGCGTTCTCCGCCATCGTGGAGAGGGACCGCGCCTACGCCTATGGGCGGGAGATGACCAAGCGGTTGCGGGAGCTCATCCCCCGCCAGCTCTTCGACGTGCCCGTACAGGCGGCGGTGGGAAGCCGGGTCATTGCCCGCGAGACCATCAAGGCCAAAAGGAAGGACGTCCTGGCCAAGTGCTACGGAGGGGACGTGACCCGTAAGCGGAAGCTCCTGGAGAAACAGAAGGCAGGGAAGCGCCGCATGAAGATGATCGGCAGGGTGGAGGTGCCCCAGGAGGCCTTCGTCGCCGCCCTGCGCCTGGGGCGCGAGGGAAGGGAGGGCAAGGGGGGATGAGACTGTATATCCACATCCCCTTCTGCATCCGCAAGTGTCCCTACTGCGATTTCGTATCCTTCCCCTCAGACCGCGACAAGATGGACGCTTACCTCCGGGCGCTTACGCTGGAGATGAGGCTGGTGCATAGGCGGGAGGGGGGCGGCAGGCTCGAGTCGGTTTACCTGGGTGGCGGGACCCCTTCGCTCTACCACCCCCGGGAGTTGGGGCAGCTGTTGGAGGAAGCGGCCTCCCTGTGGGGCCTGGAGGAGGGCGCCGAGGTCAGCGTGGAGGTGAACCCGGCCACTTGGGGGAAGGGTGAGTTCCGGGAAGCCAGGTGGCTGGGCTTCAACCGCATGAGCGTCGGCGTCCAGTCCTTCAGCCGGCGGGCACTGGAGGTCCTCGGAAGGGCCCATGGTCCCTGGGAGTCCCTGGAGGCGGTGCGCTCTGCCCTCTCCCTGGACGGGGTATCGGTGGGCCTGGATCTCATCTATGGGATACCCGGGCAGGGAGTGGGCGAGTGGGCGGAGACCCTCCAGTCGGCTCTCCAGCTGCGTCCCCACCACCTCTCCCTTTACCTGCTGACGCCGGAACCCGGCACGCCGCTGGCGGAGGAAGTCGCAAGGGGTTTTCTCTCGCTTCCCGGCGAGGAGGAGGTCGTAGCCATGTACGAGGTCGCCTGCCGCATGGCCGCGGATCACGGATACCGTCATTACGAGGTCTCCAACTTCGCCCTGCCGGGACATGCCTGCCGCCATAACCTGGCCTACTGGAGAAGGGAGGGCTACCTGGGACTGGGAGTGGCCGCCCATTCCTTCATCCCGCCCCGCCGCCGCTGGAGCAATCCGACCGACCTGGGGGTCTACTTGTCCTATCTGGAGAGGGAAAAGTTGCCTCCACAGCGCGATGAACTCCTCACTCCCGAAGAGGCCAGGGAAGAGGAGGCCATGCTGGCGCTGCGCACGGCAGAGGGACTCAGGCGCTCCTTCCTCGGGGAGGAAGAGGGAGGCCGCCGGACACTGGGCTGGTTGGAACAACTGCGGGAGGAGGGCTTGGTATGGTTGGGGGAGGATGCCTTCGGGCTGACCGAGCGGGGGATGTTCGTCTCCAATGCGGTTCTTTCGGCCTTTCTGTCCGGTTGACGCCCCTCCCTCTCTTTGCTAATTTTTAAATGATGTCTCTGGCACTCAAAGGAGGAGAGTGCTAATGGCTTTGGACCGTCGCAAGGCGACCATACTCAAGGAAGTGGTCTTCCGCTATATAACCATGGGTGCGCCGGTGGGCTCCGCCACCCTCTGCGAGAGCCTCAATCTGGGCATCAGCCCCGCCACCATCCGCAACGAACTCTCCAAGCTGGAGGAGATGGGTTATCTCTACCACCCCCACACCTCCGCCGGGCGCATCCCCACTACCATGGGATACCGCTACTATGTGGATTCCCTCTCCGGGAGGACGCGACTGCGCAAGGAGGAAAAAGAGGCGGTTCTGGCGCTTTTCTCCGCGAAGTCGCGGGAGATGGAGAGGACCTTACAGGAAGCCACCGACCTCCTTTCCCGCCTGACCCAGTCCCTGGCCATGGTGATAACGCCTCCCTTGAGGCGCTCCACCCTGAAGCACGTGGATCTGGTCCCCATGAACGAGCGGGTGGTCCTGCTGGTCATCATCACCAATACCGGGAGGGTGGAGAAGGAGCTCCTGGAGATGGAGGAGCCGCTGGCGGAGAACCTCCTGCGGAAGGCGCAGAACTACCTGAACCGGCGCCTGCGCGACCGCAATTTCGAGGAGCTGGAGAGGATCGATCCGGGGCAGTCGAGCCTTCCGTCCCAAGTGCACCCGCTGCTCAACCGCATTCACGAGGTTATCAAGGAAATGCTCACCCGGGAGGAGTCCGAGGGGGTGTTCATCATGGGGAAGGCCAACCTGGTGAAGGCCCACGAGAAGGAGGACATCGAGCGCATCGAGCAGCTCATGGAGGCCTTGGAGCAGCAGTGTTTCATCCTCAGCCTAGTCAGGGAGGTGGTCAGCGAGAAGCAGCTGCTGGTGCGCATCGGGACCGAGAACCTCCTGGAGGAACTGAGGGGGTTCAGCCTGGTGGCCACCCCCTACACGGTGGGCGAGGACCAGCTGGGCACCATCGGGATCCTGGGGCCCGTGCGCATGGATTACGCCCGCATCATCCCCACCGTGGACTTCCTGGCGCGCTCCCTGAGCAAGTCCCTGCAGATGCTGAGGGGATGAGTCATGAGGGACCTATACGCCGTGCTGGGGGTATCACCCAACGCCTCGCCGGAGGAGATCAAGAGGGCCTACCGTCGGCTGGCCCGCGAGTACCACCCCGATCTAAATCGGGGGGACCGGGAGGCTGAAGCGCGCTTCAAGGAGATCGCCCGCGCCTATGAGATCCTCAGCGATCCCCAGAAGCGGCGCCGTTACGACCTCTACGGAGATGTAGAACTCACCGCCGCCGACCGCGGTTTCGCCGATTTCGTCAGCCCTTTCGGGGACCTCTTCGACATGTTCTTCGGAAGAGGGAGGAGGGAGAGGGAGTGGGCTCCCCAGCGGGGGAGCGACATAACCTGGCGGCTCACCCTCACCCTGGAGGAGGCCTTCTACGGGGCGGAGAAGGTGATCGAGGTGCCGTGCCACCGGGAATGCGCCTCCTGCGGCGGCAGCGGTCTGCAGGAGGGGTTCGACCTGGACCTCTGCCCGGCCTGCGGAGGCGAGGGCAGGATGACCTCCTCGCGCCGGACCGCCTTCGGCACCTTCACCTCCACCACCACCTGCCGGCGTTGCGGGGGGCGGGGAGGGATCAACACCCATCCCTGCCAGGCTTGCGGGGGCGAAGGCAGCGTCTACGAGACCGAGAGGGTGGAGCTGAAAGTTCCCGCGGGAGTGGATGACGGGGACCGCCTGCGGGTATCCGGCAAGGGGGAGGCGGGGTCCCGCGGAGGCCCTCCGGGGGACCTCTTCGTGGTAATGGAGATCGAGCCGCACCCCTACTTCGAGAGGAGGGGAGAGGACCTTTTCGGCAGGATCAAGGTGAGCGTGGCCGAAGCGGTCCTGGGGTCCGAGCTGGAAGTGGAGCTCCTGGACGGGAAGGAGAAGATCAAAGTGCCGCCGGGCACTCAACCCGGGCACATCTTCGTATTGCGGAATAGGGGGATGCCCTCGCTGCGCGGAGGCCGGAGAGGCGACCTTTACCTGGAGCTGGTGGTGGAGATACCCGAGAAGCTCAACCACGAGGAGAAGCGGCTTTTCCGGGAGCTGGCCAGGTTGCATTCACACAACGGCCGGGAGCGGAGTTGCCTGGTCCCCCGGGAGCGGGGCTGAGGCGGCAGTCGTGCAAGGTTGCCGGTGGGGATTATGCTGCCGGGCGCTGCTGCGGGGTGAGCCGTGAAGCTGGATCCAAAGGACATCGAGCACCTTTTCATCGAACCCGGAGCTATCAACGACGGGAGATTCTCTGTGGAAGGAGAGGGCCTCTTTCATCTCTCCAAGGTGAAGAGGGTGCGGAGGGGCGAGGAGTTCACCTGGAGCGACGGCTCGGGAACGGTGGGAAAGGCCGTGCTGGAGGAGATCGACGGGGGGCGGGCGATATTCCTGGTGTTGGAGACGAAAGAGGTGAGGCCGCGAGCGCCTTCCCTGCGACTCTACCAGGCCTTGCCGCGGGGAGGGAGGATGGAGGAGGCGATGAGGCGCTGCACCGAGGTAGGGGTGGACCACTTCGTCCCTTTCGTATCATCGCGTTCGGTGAGAGGCATAGGGGATGGCCGGGACGAGCAACGCCGCCGCCGCTGGGAGAGAGTCCTGCGGGAAGCGGCCAGGCAGAGCCGGCGTGAATTCCTCCCCACGGTGGAGACCCCGCTCTCCTGGGACCAATGCCTGGGAAGCCTGCGGCAGGAGGGGGTCGTTCTTTTGGGGTGGGAGGGCGAGAGACGACGGAGGTTGCTGGATTCCCTGCCCAAGAGGGTGCCGCCCAGTGTCGCTTTGGTGGTGGGCCCGGAGGGGGGATTCTCTCGGAGCGAGGTGGATCAGATGTGCGAGGCCGGCGCCCTCCCGGTCACCCTCGGCGGCAACGTGCTGCGGACCGAGAACGCCGGATTGGTCATGGCGGTGCTGGTGAGCGGGTTCTATGGGATCATCTGAGTCGGCCGGGCGCTGTTCATACCCTCCGATGCCGGCGGCTGGGGAAGGCCTCTCCACGCCAACGGTCGCCCGGGACGGAGAGGGGTTACGCCTCGAGCTGATCAACCTGGGGTGCAAGGTCAACCAAGCCGAGGGACGGGGACTGGCCCGACGGTTGGCCGGTCTCGGGTTCAGGGTGGAGGAGCGCTGGGACCGCCCCGCGGTTAGCGTGATAAACGCCTGCGCGGTCACCGCGGCCAGCGAGGCCAAGGCGCGGAAAGAGGCGGCGCGGGCCAGGAAGCGGGGTTCCTCCATAGTGGTACTGACCGGCTGCATGGCCGGGATGGGGATCGAGGGATGGCGGAGGGAGGCGATGCCGGACCTGGTGGTGCCCCAGGACCGCAAAGAGGAGCTGCCGGAAATCTTGTTGGCAAGCCTGCCTCAAGCCGCGAAGAAACTCGCATGCGAAGGTGGTCGCCCCTCCGCGTTAAGAGACGGAGCCAAGGCCAAAGCCTTCCTCAAGGTGCAGGATGGCTGCGGGCACCCCTGCGCTTACTGCGTGGTCCCCCGCCTGAGGGGGAAACCGGTGAGCCTGCCCATGGAGAGGGTGCTGCGGGAGGTGAAGAGGTCCCTGGAGGAGGGAGCGGGTGAGATAGTCCTCTGCGGCATCAATCTGGGGGCTTGGGAGGACGGAGAGGGGGGGCGCCTGGATCGACTGGCCGCTGCCGTCCTGAAGATGGGGGAGGGTTTCCGCCTGCGTTTGAGCTCGCTCGACCCGCAGGACCTGGACGGGGATCTCCTGGACGGGTTGAAAGGACTGGACCGCCTATGTCCCCATTTCCACCTTCCCTTGCAGAGCGGGAGCGATGGAGTGCTCAGGGCCATGGGGAGAGGATACCGCGCCGCTGATTTCCTGGGCCTGGTGAAGGAGGTCCGCGGAAGGTGGGAGGGTTGCGCCGTGACCACGGATGTCATGGTGGGATTCCCAGGAGAGGGTGAGGGGGACTTCCGAGATACCCTGGATCTGCTGGAGGAGGTCAGGCCGTCCCGGATGCACGTGTTCCGTTACTCACCCCGCCCGGGGACCGCAGCAGAGAAGATGGACGGCCAGGTGGATGAGGCGGTGAAGCGCGACCGGGCGGCCGAGGCTGCGTGCTTGGGGGCCCGTTTCTTTCGGGAATACGCCCTCTCCCAGGCGGGGAGGACGCTGGAGCTGTTGGTGGAGGGAACGGGAGCGACGGGGGAGATCCGGGGCACCACTGAGAACTACCTGAAGGCGAGGATGGCCGGGGTCTCTCGAAAGAGGGGTTGCTTGGTTCTTGGCCGGGTGGAGACGCTGAAGGAGGGTATGCTATTGATGAGGTCGGTCCGGGGAGCGGAAGACGGGCCATCCGCGTCCTCCGGTAGCAGTGGGGGATGATGGCGGTGTGCGCTCGCATGAAGAGCTTGAAGGCGGGTTTCGCGCCGGGTGGGGGTGGTGGAGAAGGGCGGTCGGTGCATGGAGGATGGAAGGGTTAGGGTCCCTGGAGGGGATCTCGACATGGCTGGAGGAGGGGAATATGGAGGACTGCGTTTTCTGCGGGATAGCGGAGGGTCGCGTGCCCTCGGAGATCCTCTATTCTGATGAAAGGGTGGTCGCCTTCCGGGACATAGAACCCCAGGCCCCCGTGCATTTCCTGGTGGTCCCCCGGCGACACGTGGAATCTGCCTTCCACCTGAAGGGGGAGGATGGCGACCTGCTCGCGGCCATGTTCGCGGCGGCGCGGCAGGTCTGCTCCGAGCTGGGGGTGGAAAGCTCCGGCGCCCGCATCCTCACCAACGTGGGACCCGATGCCGGCCAGGTGGTGATGCATTTCCATCTACACGTCCTGGGCGGCAGGCCCATGGGATGGCCGCCCGGATAATGGAGTCGGGTCTTGATGATCGGCATGGATGACCTTTGACGGCCGCGTTAAGTGCAGCGTGAGGAGATACACGCCCTGTGGTGAGAAATGGGGCGGATCGCGTAATCGGAGATGGGCGAAGGGGATGAGATTGTCTTCAAGCGGGTACGGGCGATAAAATCTTTTCTGGAAAGGAGTGTGCGGGAAGATAAAAGAGCTGAAGATACTGGTTCCCGGGAACCAGCCCATGGTAAACCTCTTGGGCCAGCGGGATGAGCTGCTCAAGATCGTGGAGAACGCCTTCGGCAGCGATATCCTGGTCCGGGGGAACGAGATCACCATCAAGGGCGAGGAAGAGGAAGTAGAGACCATCGGACGTCTCTACGAGGAACTTCTCAACGTGCTGGCCGCCGGATTCCCTCTCACCGTGGAGAACGTGGAGAGGGCCATCGAGATGGTCTGCGAGAAGGATGGGCTCTCTCCTTCCGAGGTCTTCACCGACATAATCATCAACCGGCGCGGAAAGATTATCAGGCCCAAGACTCCCAACCAGAAGCATTTTGTGGAGGCCATCCGCAACAACACCATCGTCTTCGCCATAGGCCCCGCGGGGACCGGCAAGACCTACCTGGCCATGGCCATGGCGGTAAAGGCCCTGTTGACCCGGGAGATAGGAAGGATAATCCTGACGCGGCCGGCGGTGGAGGCGGGGGAGAAGCTGGGGTTTCTGCCGGGGGATCTCTACCAGAAGGTGGATCCCTACCTGAGGCCGCTCTATGACTGCCTCTACGAGATGATGGCGGTGGAGCAGTTCCAGAAGTACATGGAGCAAGGCATCATCGAGGTGGCCCCCCTGGCCTTCATGCGGGGGCGAACCCTCAACGATGCCTTCGTAGTGCTGGACGAGGCCCAGAACACCTCGCCGGAACAGATGAAGATGTTCCTCACCCGCCTGGGCTTCGGCTCCAAGGCGGTCATCACCGGAGACATCACCCAGATCGACCTCCCTGACCCCCGCGTCTGTGGGCTGAACCTGGTGAGGGAGATCCTCCCGGGCATCGAGGGCATCGAGTTCGTCTACATGACCGAGCGGGATGTGGTGCGGCACAAGCTGGTGCAGCAGATCGTCAAGGCCTACAAGCATTACGAGGACGAGAGAAACGGCACGGCTCCCGGGGATGCCCGCGTGGGAGGGGGTCGCTAGGAGTTGGGCGAGAAGGAGCCGCCCGGCAAATCCCCCGAAGGACAGGCCCTGAGCGGCAGGAGATGGGACGCTAAGGCGCTGTCCGCCACCGTGGCCTGTCTGGTGATCGTGTTCATCCTGGCGGCCACCCCGTACATCGGCGAGAGGGGATCCTACCGGGTGGGTTCGCCCAGCCCTGACACCGTGGTGGCCACGCGTTCCTTCCAGGTGGAGGATCCCGAGAGGACGGATTCGGAAAGGGCCCGGCGCCGCGAGGAGGTCAAGAGCGCCTACGTGAAGCCCGGCCGAGGCGCCGAGGCCACAGCTGCCCTTCACTCCGCGTTGCATTCCCTCCGCGAATGGCTCGAACAGGGAGCCTCATCCGAGGATGCGAGCCTCATGGCTCAGTCCCTGGGCCTCTTCCTGACTCCCCAGGAAGTGGAGGTCTTCGCCGGGGCCGATGAGGAGACCAGGACGCTACTGGAGAGGTCGGCCGCGGAGGCGCTTGCTTACCTGGAAACTGAGCCGATCTCCTCCGAGAACCTCGCAGAGGCGAAGGCCGAGGCCGCCCATCTGGCCGGAGGCCTGCCCCTCGACGAGGAACTGAGCCGGCTGGCGGGCGCGCTGGCGTCTTCCTTCGTCGTTACCAATACGGATCTTCCCGCCTCGTACGTCCTGGCTGAAGCGGAAAGGCAAGCCCAGGCCGTGCCCACCTTCTACGAGCAGGTCAACGAGGGCGAGGTGATCGTAAACAAAGGCGAGATCGTCACGGCGATGACCCTGCGCAAGCTGGAGAAGTCCCGCGTCCTGGAGGTGACCTTCTCGGTCCGCCGGCTCCTGGGGATCTTCCTGGTGCTCGCCCTGCTGGCCGCCGCCTTTTACCTCTACCTCACGAGAAAGAAACCCGCAAGGTATCTGCCGGCGCGCATCCAGCTGTTCTACCCGGTGGTCCTGGTGGTCTTCGCCCTCCTCTGCCGCCTTTTTACCGTGCTCGCCCAAGACGAGCTGGTTTGGGGCTTCATGATCCCCACTCCTCTGGTGGCCATGCTCACCATGATCATGCTGGGCCGGGAGACCGCCCTGTCCATGGCCGTACTCTCCGCTCTGATAGCAGGGATCATGCTCAAGGGCGATTACGTCCTCACCACCGCCGCGCTGGCGAGCGGACTGCTGGCCGCATTCTTCGCCCGCCGGGCGGACCGGAGGGAGGACCTGCTCAAGCAGGGGCTGGGGATATGTCTGGCGGTGGGGCTGGCCGATTTCGCCGTGGCCCTTGCCTTCCTCAATCCCACCCAGGCCGCTGCTGCACTGGGTATGGGAGCCGCCAACGGCCTTCTTTGCGCCGTGTTGGCCCTGGGGATGCTCCCTCTGCTGGAGAAGGCCCTGGGGGCCACCACCCCCATGCGCCTGCTGGAGTTGGCCTCGCCCAACGCTCCCCTGCTGCGTGAGCTGATAGACCGCGCTCCGGGCACCTACAACCACAGCTTGATGCTGGGGAACCTGGTAGAGACGGCCGCCCGGTCAGTGGGGGCCGACCCCCTCCTGGCCAGGGTGGGTGCTTATTACCACGATGTAGGCAAGATCAAGCGCGCCTCTTTTTTCATCGAGAACCGCGGTCTGAACGAAGATGGGGAGGTGGAGGAGATGACCCCCGACGCCAGCGCCCGGGTCATCGCTGACCACGTGCGTGACGGAGTGGAGCTGGCCCAGGAGCACAACCTGCCCCAGGAGGTCATCGATATCATCAAACAGCATCACGGGACCACCCTCATCAAGTATTTCTATGCCAAGGCCTTGGAGGAATCCCGCAACGGCGAGCGGGAGGAGAAGGTGGAGGAGGGGGATTTCCGCTACCAGGGAGAAAAGCCGCGTAGCAAGGAGGCGGCAATCGTCATGCTGGGAGACGCTCTGGAGGCCACCATCCGCTCCCTCCCCCCTGGGGACCGGACCAGCCCGGAGGAGATCATCGATCGGGTAGTCGAGGAGAGGTTACAGGACGGTCAGTTGGACCACAGCGATCTGACCATGCATGACCTCGATCTGGTCAAGCGATCCTTTACCCAGTCAACCTCCGGGGCGGGCCACGAGAGGATACCCTACCCGGCGGTGGTAGAGGGTGAAGGAGAAGCCGAGGAGAGTTCCGATCCGAGAGGAGCGGACAGTGGGCCGACCGCCGATGGACGGAAAGAAGGAGAAGGATAAGGACATGGAGATACTGGTTAAGGATGAGACCGGCTTCGGTTACGCTCTCGAGGATCTGGAGGGACTGGCCGCTTTCGTCCTGCAAGAGGAGGGGGCGCCGGAGAACGTCGAGCTCTCCGTGTCCCTGGTGGATGCGGAGCGCATGGCCGAACTGAACCGGCGCTACCTCGACCGGGAGGGGCCCACCGACGTGCTCTCCTTCCCCATGGAGGAGGATTGCGGAGAGGCCTACCTGCTGGGGGATGTGGTCATCTGCCCCGAGGAGGCGGAGAGGCGGCGCGACATCTACGGGGTTTCCGAGGGAGACGAGGGCAGGCTGGTGTTGATCCACGGGATCCTTCATCTCCTCGGATACGATGACCAGGACGAACAGGGGAACCTGCGCATGGACAACAGGCAGGCTGAGTTGTTGCGGAGGTGGAAGGAGATGGTGACTTGACCTCGGCAGCCGCGGTGAGTTCCGGCGGAGTGCTCTGGAGATGCGCCATCCTGCTGGGTTGCCTGGCTGTGAGCGCCTTCATGTCCCTCTCGGAGATGGCGCTGACCCGGGTGGGCAGGGTGAAGGCCCGCAGCTTGGTGGAGGAGGGCCGCAGGGGCTCGCAGGACCTCCAGAAGCTGGCGGAGAGGCCGGAGAGGTTCCTCCCGGCCATCCTCTTACTGAACCTGCTGGCGAACGTGGGCGCCTCCGCCACCGCCACCAGCCTCTCCCTCTATCTGGGTCTCCCGGGAGCCGCTGCCATAGCCACCGGATGCACCACCTTCATCTTCTTCGTCCTCGGGGAGATGGTGCCCAAGACCTACTCGGTGATCAACGCGGAGAAGGCGGCGTTGCGGGTTGCTCCCCTGGTTGATGCGATCGCCGTGTTCCTCTACCCACTGACGCGGCTCATGGTCTCCATATCCAACGGTGTCATCCGCCTACTGGGGGGGAGGCCGGTGAAGGAGGGTCCCTTCGTCTCTGAGATGGATATCAAAGCCATGGTCACGGTGGCGGAGGAACAAGACGTCATCGAGGAGGAGGAGAAGAAGCTCCTGCACTCCATCTTCGAGTTCGGGGATACGCTGGTGCGAGAGGTCATGGTCCCCCGCACCGACATGGTGGCCCTGCCGGAGGGGTCCAACCTGGAAACGGCCCTGGAAACCATCGTGCAGACCGGCTTCTCCCGCATCCCCGTGTTCCGCAAGAGCATCGACGACGTGGTGGGAGTCCTCTATGCCAAAGACCTGCTGGCCCACCTCAAACGGGGCGATTCCGATGTGGCCCCGCGGGACATCATGCGTGAGCCCATGTTCGTCCCGGAATCGCGGAGGGTCATCGAGCTCCTCTCCGATCTGCGCAGCCGCAAGACCCATATGGCCATCGTGCTGGACGAATACGGGGGGACGGCGGGGCTGGTGACCATCGAGGACCTGCTGGAGGAGATAGTGGGGGAGATCTTCGACGAGTACGACCGCGAGGAGATAATGTACGAGGCCATCTCCGAGGGCAAGTACCTCTTCGACTCCCGCGTCTCCATAGACGATGTCAACGAGCTGCTGGGCACGGACCTCCCGGCCCATCAGTGGGATACCTTGGGAGGCCTGATGTACAACCTGCTCGGCAGGGTGCCCAAGCAAGGAGAGAAGGTGGAGCACGCCGGCATCCGGCTGACCGCCGTCAAGGTGGTGGGAAGGCGCATTGCCAAGGTCATGCTGGAGCTCTCCACACCTCTTCAGGATGGTGTAGGCGCATGAGGGAACCCTTGGCGGACGAGGGGATCTCCCTGTGGTGGGTGGGAGAGGCGCCACCCCCCTTCCGCCTGGCCTATACGGGACGCTGGGGGGGCGTGAGCGCCCCGCCGTTCGCCCGACTCAACCTCGGGTTCAAGGGAGGGGACGACCCCGATCGCGTGCTGGAGAACCGGTTGAGGGTATCGCGGGTCCTGGGGGTGCCGCTGGAGCGGTGGACCCTGCTCCGCCAGGTCCATTCCGCTGAGATCGTCCTGGTGAAAGAGGCGCAGGTGGGAGCGGGTTCCCGCGACTACCCCTCCGGGGTGGACGACGCCGATGCCATGGTCACCGCGGTGCAGGGGGCGGCGCTCTGCGTGCTCGCCGCCGACTGCCTGCCGGTTGCTTTGATGAGCGGAGAACCGCCTGCGGCCGCCCTGGTGCATGCGGGGAGGAGGGGGGCCCTGGCAGGGCTTCCCGGGAAGACGGTCCGCTTCATGGAAGAGAACCTCTCCACTCACCCGGGGGAGATCACCGCGTGGCTGGGCCCCTGCATCGGGGCGTGTTGCTATCAGGTCTCCGAGGGTATCGCCCTGGAGTTCTCCCGCCGGTTCGATGCCTCGGGGACGGTGATGGGAGAAGACGGCTCAGTGGTTCGGGGAGGTCCGGGAGGGCCCCGCCTGGACCTCCGCCTGGCTGTCCGACGGGACCTGGTTGCGGCGGGGGTGGGCGAGGAGAGGATCCTGGATGAGGACAGGTGCACTTGCTGCGACCTGGAACTCTTCTCCTACCGCCGGGATGGCTTGACCGGCCGACAGGCCGCTTTCGTCTGGATCGATGAGGGGGCCTGACGGCGGAAAGAGGGGATCTTGCCGGGAACGCTGGACGGTGGCGATGCGGCTGGATAACCGGGATGCTGTAGGAAAAGGGGGTTGAGAGGTCATGCGGAAGGCCGCGCGGCTCCTCATCCACGGAAGGGTCCAGGGGGTGTATTTCCGCCAGGGCACCCGGGAACAGGCCCGCCGAAGGGGGATATCCGGGTGGGTGCGCAACCTCCCGGATGGGAGCGTCGAAGCTCTTCTCGAGGGGGAGGAGCTGGACCTGCGGGAGATGATCGAATGGTGTTCTCACGGACCGCCGGGTGCTCGCGTGGACGAGGTGAAAGTGGAATGGCTCCAACCCACCGGGGAACTTTCCGACTTCCACATCCGCTACGATGCTTATTGAGGTAGGGCAGGCGGGAGAGGAAAGCCGGGGTCGGGGGAAACGGAGGGCGCCTTTTTGCCGGCTGGCCGGCGCGAAAAGACGCGGACGCGTGATCCGCCAAGGCGCCAGCTGCACAAGGGATGGTCGGATGATGGTTCGAGCGGATTGTCGGATGGGGAAGGTGGGGAGAGCGGAAAGGGGTGAGGGGTCATGAGCCTCTGGCAGGCCGTTCTGCGCTTGCTGGTGGCCCTGGGTTGCGGGGCGGCCATCGGGCTGGAGAGGGAGAGAGGAGACCGCCCCGCTGGCTTCCGGACCACCATACTGGTTTCGGTGGGAGCCGCTCTCTTCACCCTACTCTCCCTCTCCGCCTTCGAGGGTAGCGACCCGGCTAGGGTGGCCGCCCAGGTGGTGGTGGGCATCGGTTTCCTGGGGGCCGGGGTGATCATCCTCTACGGGGGGACGGTCATCAGGGGGATTACCACCGCCGCCGCCCTGTGGGCCTCCGCCGCGGTGGGCATGGCCGCCGGGACAGGGCGCTTCGCCCTTGCTGGTCTGGCCACCGCCCTGGTGTTCATCGTCCTCACCCTCTTCAACCTGCTGGAGGACCTGCTGATCTCGCGCATAACCACCAGGCAGTTCTACTTGACGGTTGAGACGGAGGGGGGAGTGGAGCAGGTGCCCGGGATCAGGGAATGCCTCTCCGGCATGGGAGTGAGGTCCGAGGTCATCCGCATGGAGGAATGCCGGGAGGGAGTTTGCCGCTCATCCCTGGTCTTCCGGATCAAAGCCCCCCAGCGCCTTCAGGCGCAGGAGATCGTGAGCATGCTCATGAAGATGGAGAATGTGCTGTCGGCGCTCATGGAGGAATGACCTTCGGGAGGTGGGCGGCGTTGGAAGAGGATGCGCTGGAGCAGGGCATCCGACGGAGATACCGGGACTTGCTCAGGCGGGTTGAGGAGGCCTGCTTGCGGTCGGGTCGCCACCCGCGGGAGGTGCGGGTGGTGGCCGTGAGTAAGAACCGCACCCTCCGTGAGATAGAAGCGGCCTGGAGAGCGGGCATGCGGGAATTCGGCGAGAACCGGGCCCAGGAGCTGGCGGAGAAACTGGGAGGGGCGCCACCCGCTATTTCCTGGCATTTCATCGGACACCTTCAGACCAACAAGGTGAAGATAGCCACCGGTAAGGTGGCCCTCATCCACTCGGTGGATTCCCTTCGGCTGGCTGAGGCCATCGGACGGGAGGCTTCCCGCCAGGGCATCGTCCAGGAGGTCCTGCTCCAGCTGAACATTTCGGAGGAGCCGACCAAGCACGGATTCCGCCCGGAGGAATTGGAGGAAGCGCTGTTGAATATGAAAGATATAAGAGGGATAAGGGTGAGGGGCTTGATGACCATGGCGGCCCTGACCGGCGACGAGGGCGAGATACGCCGGTGTTTCCGGACCCTCAGGGAACGCAGGGACGAGGCGGTCCGCAGGTTCCCGGGGCTGTCCCTCGATTTGTTGAGCATGGGTATGAGTAATGACTTCGAGATCGCGGTGGAGGAGGGCGCGAACCTACTGCGCATCGGGACGGCCATCTTCCAGGAAGGGGCTTGAGGTCCCAGGGGCGCGGCGGGGGAGGCGACTTGATATATAATTATCGGAGGACGAGGAGGTAAAGAATGGCCGGCATCTTCAGGCGGGCCCTGATAACCCTGGGGCTCATGGAAGATGATGAGTTCGAGGAGATAAGGGAGTACGAGGAACAGCCACCCCTTCCCTATCAGGAAAGGCCGGCCCGCCCGGGAAGGCGACAGCGCGACCTGGACGAGACGCCCGTGCTGCAGCCGGTGGTAAGCACCTCTCAGGTCAAGGTGCACATGGTCGAGCCCAAGAGCTTCAACGATGCCGAGCAGATAGGACAGAAGTTCAAGGCGGATATACCGGTCATCATCAACCTGCAACAGGCGGACGCGGAGCTGTCCAAGCGGCTGATCGATTTCGCCTCGGGCCTGACCTACGCGCTGGACGGAGGCATCCAGAGGGTGGCGGACAAGGTCTTCCTCCTCACCCCCCATAACGTGGAGGTGTCCGCCGAGGACAAGCGCTGGCTCAGGGAAAAGGGCTTCTTCAACCAGTTCTGAGGCGTAAGACCAGGGCGACAACGACCCGGAAAGGAGCCAAATGACCACTTTTTCCTTCATCGGTGCGGGTAAGATGGGGGAGGCCATCCTCAGAGCGCTCCTGAAAAGGGGCTTTCTCCAGCCATCGCAGGTCATCCTCAGCGATGTGGACCTGGAACGCCTGCACGAACTGAGCGACAAGTATAAGGTCAGGGTGACCACCGACAACCTGGTTGCTGCCCGCGAGGCCGACGTCATCCTGCTGGCGGTCAAGCCGCAGACCCATGCCACGGTGCTCCCGCAGATAGCGGAGGCCTTAGACGAGGACAAAGTGCTCATCTCCATAGCCATGGGAAAGAGCACCGAGAGCATCGAAACCTATCTCAACGGGCCCACCCAGGTCATCAGGGTGATGCCCAACACGCCTGCGATGGTCTCGGCCAGCATCTCCGCCATCAGCTATAACGAGGTGGTGCGGCCGGAATCCCGCGAAATGGTCAGGGGGATGTTCTCCGCTCTCGGCGAGGTGGTGGAAGTGGAGGAGGGGATGCAGGACGAGGTGGGGGCCATCTCCGGTTGCGGGCCCGCATACTTCTACCTGATGGTGGAGGCCCTCTCAGATGCGGGGGTACGCATCGGCCTGGACCGCTCCCTGGCGACGCGCATCGCCACCGAAACCATGATAGGTTCGGGCATGATGCTCAAGGAAACCGGGCTGCATCCCGCCCAACTCCGGGACATGGTGACCAGCCCCGGCGGCACCACCATCGCCGCCCTGGAGGTGCTGGAGGAGCATTCTTTCCGCGCCGCGGTGATGAAAGCGGTCCAAGCGGCCTTGAGAAGGGCCAGGGAGGTTTGAGCGGCTGGGAATGGAGACCCTGGGCCTCCTGCTACGCTATCTCATCGGGTTTTACATGCTGGTTGTCCTGGCCCGGGTGTTGCTGGACTGGATCCCACCGGTGGATTCCTCCGCGCTCCGATCGGCTACGCTGTGGGCCCACCGCCTTACCGAGCCGCTCCTGGGACCCCTGCGACGCGTGGTGCCGCTCCTGCCCTTGGGCGGGGGTGCCGCCCTGGACCTCTCTCCCACCGTCCTGCTCCTTCTCTTGCTGGTCTTGCAGCTACTGGTGGGGAAACTGCTGGGCTGACCGTGGGCCGGAGCCATACGGGGAGGGAAGAGGAGGATCTGCGACTCTGTGGTCAGCCGAACACGTTTGTTATATACTCGGTTCATAGACCGTGGCATTGGTGGGAAGGGAGGCGAAGCGCATGGCACTGGGACCTATGGACATCCACCACAAGGAATTCAACACGGTCCGTATGGGAGGTTATAACAAAGAGGAAGTCGACGCTTTTCTCGATCAGGTGGCGGACGAGCTGGACCGGCAGCTCCACCGTAGCCAGGAGCTGATGGGGCTGGTGGAGAGCATGAGGGCGAAGGTGGCGGAATACGACAGCATGCAGCAGACCCTGCAGAACGCCTTGATAAACGCCCAGAAGAGCGCTGACGCCATCGTCCTAGAAGCAAGGACCCAAGCGGAACAGACCTTGCAGCAGGCGCAGGCGCAGGCCGCACAGGTCCTCGATCAGGCCAGGTCGGAAGCGGAGAAGCACACCCGTGAAGCCACCCAGGCCCGGGAGGAGGCGGTGAGGGAGGCGGCATCACAGAGACAGGAACTCCTGGCCGAACTGGAGGGCATGCAGCGGACCGTCGATTCCTTCTTGCAGGCGGTGAGGCAGCTCATACGCGAGCTCGATGCCAGCATGACCGAATACGAATCCCGGCTGAAGGGGATCGCCGCGGCAGCCCGGGAGGAAGCGAAGGAGGTTGCCGCCCCCCTGCCTGATATGCAGGCCGTCGAGGTTCCTTCCGTGCCGGAAGCGGCCTTCACCGCTGCTGAGGGATACACCGCGCCGGAGGCGCAGCTGGTACCGGAACAGGCGGAGGAAGAGGCGGTCGTGGCCCAGGCCCCGGAAGCACCGCTGTTCATACCCTCAACCTTCGAGGCGGCAACCCCACCGGAAGCACCGGCGCCTGAATTCACCGAGTTCCGACCGCAGGAGGGTTTCGCACCGGAAGCGGCCCCGGCCTATGCCGCTCCGGCAACTCCGGAGCCGGCACCTCCCTGGGAAGTGCAACCGGGAGCTCCAGAGCCCCAGGCCTACGTCCCTCCCATACCCCCCCTGCAGGAAGCCAGGGAAGAGGAATCCCCCATACCTCCCATCCAAGCCGAGGCCGCGCCGGCGACCATGGAGCCCCAGGCCTACGTCCCTCCCATAAGGTTTGCGGAAGGGCAGGCGGTAACCGGGGCGGAGGAACCTTACCCCCAGGCCGCGGAGCCGGCAGCGCCGGCAGGTTGGGAGGCGGAACCATCTCCAGCGGCGCAGCCGCCCTCCTCGGAACAGGCACCGGGAACCGCCGAGCCCGGCGAGGAACCCCGGGAGGAGAAGCACTTCTTCTGGGAATGAAGGGCTGATACAGCGGTCCTTGACGCTCGAGAGAGGGTCGCCCCTCGATTGAATCGCGGGGGAGCGACCCTTTATACTTGCAGAATATGAATGGGCAGGGATGGAGCAGTTGTCCCTTCCAGGAGCGAGGGGACGGCGTGGAGATCAAGGTGAGGGTCAACCCGCGCGCCTCCCGCCGGCGCTTCCGGGGTGTGGAGGGAGGGACCCTCCGCTTCGACCTGAACTCCCCACCCTTGCGCGGAGAGGCCAACCGGGAGCTGGTGGAGATGGTATCGGACCTGCTCGGGGTATCCCGCAGCCGGATCAAGATAACCGGTGGGGAGAGGGGGCGGGAAAAACGCCTCCTGGTGGAGGGGATGGACGGAGCGACCTTGAAAAAGACGCTCCGTCTGGAGGGGTGAACGGTCCTGGGGAGAAGGGGGCCGAATCCCCTGAAAGGCTAAAAGAACGGCCTCTGGAGAGTCTGCCGGAGGCGGATGAGAAGAGAAAGCAGTACCGGTGAACTCGGGTGCGAACCCGAAGGCCATTCTTGATGGAGTGGGATGAACGGAAAGAGGTGGAGATGGATTACCGTCAGACCCTGAACCTGCCGCGGACCGACTTCCCCATGAAAGGGAACCTCCCCAAGCGGGAGCCGGAGATCCAGGTGTGGTGGGAAGAGGCCGACATATACGGTAGGATGTTGGAGCTGCGCCGGGGAGGCCAGCTATTTCTCCTGCACGACGGCCCCCCTTATGCCAACGGGGACATCCACCTGGGCACGGCCCTGAACAAGATACTCAAGGATATCCTGGTCAAGTACAAGTCCATGCGCGGTTATCACGCGCCCTACGTGCCGGGTTGGGACTGCCACGGCCAACCCATCGAGCATGAGGTGGAGAAGGGGCTGGAGGTGGAGCGCAGCCGCCTGGACGTCATGGAGGTGAGGCGGCGCTGCCGCGATTACGCCTTGAACTTCGTGGAGAGACAGTCCCGACAGTTCCAGCGCCTAGGCGTGCTGGGGGATTTCGCCCACCCCTACCTCACCCTCGACCCCGCGTACGAGGCCGTCAATATTTCCGTCTTCTCCCGTCTTCACCGCAAAGGTCTTATATACAGAGGACGGAAGCCCATTCACTGGTGCCCGAGATGCGTGACCGCCCTGGCGGAGGCGGAGATCGAGTATGCCGAGAAGTCCTCACCCTCCATCTACGTGAAGTTCCCCGTTATCGAGAGCCCCGTCGCCTTCCCGGAAGGGCTTTCTGAGGTCTCGCTGGTCATCTGGACCACCACGCCCTGGACCCTGCCCGCCAACGTGGCCATAGCCCTGCATCCCCAGATGGATTACGTGCTGGTGGAGAAGGGTGGAAAGGGTTTGGTGGTGGGGGAGCCCCTCCTGGAGAGAGCCCTGGAGGAGATGGGCGTCGAGGAACACCGGCGGCTGGCCTCCTGGCGAGGCGGGGAGCTGGCGGGCACGCTCACCCGGCATCCCTGGGAGGAGAGGCCCTCACGGGTGGTGACGGCGGAGTACGTGACCTTCGAGCAGGGAACGGGCGCTGTGCATATCGCGCCCGGGCACGGGTACGAGGACTACCAGGTAGGGCTGGAGAACGAGCTCCCCATGCCCATGCCCGTGGACGACTTGGGAAGGTTCACCGAGGAGGCCCCCCTCTTCCGGGGTCTCTTCATCGAGGAGGCCAATCCCCGCATCCTCGAGGACCTAAACCGCCGGGGGCTGCTGCTCGGCTCCCGCGAGGTCACCCACCCCTACCCCCACTGCTGGCGCTGCAAGAGACCGGTCATCTTCCGGGCCACCCCTCAGTGGTTCATCGCGGTGGACCGCCCCTACGAGGAGGACGGGGGTTTGCGAGAAAGGTCGCTGAGATCGCTGGACCAGGTGGAGTGGATACCGGGGTGGAACCGACGGCGCATGCAGGGGATGCTGGAGGTGCGCCCCGACTGGTGCATCTCCCGCCAAAGGGCCTGGGGCGTTCCCATACCCGTCTTCTACTGCCGGGATTGCGGCGCGGAGATGATGGACGATCGCACCCTCGATGCGGTGGAGGAGACCATCCGCCAGGAGGGCTCCGACGCTTGGTTCCTCAAGGAGCCGGAGGAGATATTGGGAGAGGGGGCAGCATGTCCTGCCTGCGGGAGCCGCGGCATCCGCAAGGGAGAGGACATCCTGGACGTGTGGTTCGAGTCGGGAGTGAGCCATGAGGCGGTCCTGCGCACCCGGGAGGGGCTGGACTGGCCCTGCGACATGTACCTGGAGGGGAGCGACCAACACCGCGGCTGGTTTCAGACCTCCCTGCTCACCGCGGTAGGGGTGGAAGGCAGGCCTCCCTACCGCCAGGTACTCACCCACGGGTTCGTGGTGGATGGAGAGGGCAGGAAGATGTCCAAATCACTGGGGAACGTCATCAGCCCCCTGGACATCTGCGAGAGTTTGGGCGCGGACGTCCTGCGCCTGTGGGTGGCCTCCTCAGATTACACCGTGGATATCCCCGCCTCTCAGGAGATATTCGACCGTCTGGTCGAGGCCTACCGCCGCATCCGCAACACCGTCCGCTTCCTCCTGGGCAACCTCTACGATTTCCCCCGCCCACCCGCTGGTCCACTCGACCCCACCGAACTCGAGGAGATGGACCGCTGGGTCCTCAGCCGCTGGACCGCTCTGCTGGAGAGGATCAATCGGGCCTATGAATCTTTCCTATTCCACCAGGTGTTCCATTCCCTGCATAATTTCTGCGCGGTGGATCTCAGTTCTCTCTATCTGGACGCCCGTAAGGACTGCCTGTACACCTTCGGCGCTTCCTCTCCGGAGAGGCGGTCCGCCCAGGCGGCCATGTACGAGTTGCTGCGGGGGCTGCTCCGGGCGATGGCCCCCATCCTCTCCCACACCGCTGAGGAGGCCTGGCGCAACTTGAGGTCTGAGAGCGAGCCGGAGAGCGTCTTTTTGCTGGACTGGCCCCTTCCGGAGGAGAGATGGCGCGATCGGGCCCTGGAGGAGGAGTGGGAGGAGCTCCTGCGGGTCCGGGACAAGGTGACCCGGCGCATCGAGGAACTGCGGGCCGCCCGGGAGATGGGCACCTCTCTGGAGGCGCAGGTGGTGCTGCGGGTCAACGGGGATGCCCGCGAAGTTTGGGAGAAACGCCTGGGCCTGCTCCCCACCCTGTTCATAGTGTCCTCGGTGGTCCTGGAGGACGGCGAGGGCTTGGAGGATGTGGAGGTGGAGGTGCGCAAAGCCCCCGGCACTAAGTGCGCGCGCTGCTGGAACGTGCGGGAGTCGGTTGGCGAGGACCCGGAACACCCCCTGATCTGTGACCGCTGCGTGAGGGCGCTGAGGGTTTGACGGGTTCCGTTCAAGGGAAGCCGGTGGGGTTGCCGAATAATATGTAAGCCCGGGTGTCTCCGGCGCGGAGAAAAAGCCCTGGATTTATCGCGGGCTTGCGGTTAGAATATCGCCGATGTGCCGTTCGGGAGCAGAGGTGAGGATTTGGGAAAGAGGAAATACGCCGAGGTTAAAAAACTGCTGCTGGAGGAGAGGCAGGCCCTGCTGAAGCAGTACCACGACCTGGAGGAGGGCAACCTCAACACCTCCCAGTCGGAGCTGAGCGGTGAGGTGGGCTTCGATGAAGAGTACGCCGACTCCGGCACCCAGACCTTCGAACGGGAACGCGACCTTTCCCTTTCCAATAACGTCAAAGACCTCCTGGAGAAGGTGGAGGCGGCCCTGCGCAAGATAGAGCAGGGCACCTACGGCATCTGTGACATCTGCAAGAAGCCCATCCCCGAGGAGAGGCTCAAGGCTCTTCCCTATGCCACCCTCTGCGTGGAGTGCAAGCAGAAAGAAGAAAAGCGACACTGACGCCCTTCCTGGCCGCGCTGGCAGCGGCGCTCGCCGCCGATCAGGCCTCCAAGGCTGTGGTGAGAGCGCTTCTACCCCAAGGCGAGAAGCAGGTGAGGCTACTGGGCGATCTCCTGGTGCTCCGCCAGCAGCGCAACCCCGGCATTTCCTTCGGTTTGCTGGAGGGGGGGAGTCGGGCCTTGCTGGTGCTACTGGCCGCCGTTCCCGTGGCCTTGCTCTGCCTCTACGCCTGGAGGAGCCGGGAGTCCTCCAGGGTGGTGCTGATAGGCGCGGGCTTGATATGCGGGGGGGCGCTGGGTAATATCATCGACAGGCTGGTCTTCGGGAAGGTCATCGATTTCATCGACCCGAGCTTCTGGCCTTCGTTCAACCTGGCGGATGCAGCGGTGGTCCTGGGGGTGATCGCATTCGCGGTGGGCATCCTGTTCTCGAGGCGGGGCGGGGCTGATAGCGGAAAGGGAAAAAGGCCGTGAAGAGAGAGCTTTTCAGCATCGGCGGCTTTCACCTCCATTCGTACGGGCTGATGCTGTGCATCTCCTTCCTGCTCGCCGTGTTGATCATGCATCGCTGGCTGAGGCGGAATTTCGTCGATGCTTACGCCGTTTACGACCTGGTGGTGGCCACCCTGGTGGGGGGCATTCTGGGTGCGCGCATATTCTATATCCTCGGCAACCTGGATGAGTTCCGGGGCCGCTGGCTGGACATCCTCAAGTTCTGGAACGTGGAGGGGCTGGTCTTCTACGGGGGCCTTCTGGTGGGGGCGGCGGCGGGGATCGCGGTCATCCGCATCAAAGGCCTGCCGCTGGGGGTGATCGCCGATGGGGCCGCCCTCTGCCTGGCCCTGGGTCTGGCGGTGACTCGCATCGGATGTTTCCTCAACGGATGCTGCTTCGGCAAGCCCTCGGGTATGCCTTGGGCGGTGACCTTCCCCCTGCGGACCCAGATTGAGATGGGCATGCCCACCAACCCATTGCACCCTACCCAGCTTTACGAGAGCCTCCTGGATCTGGCCCTGTTCGTGCTGTTGCTGGCCCTGGCGCGGAGGCTGCGTTACCGCGGGGAGCTCTTCCTGTTGTTCCTCTCCGGGTACGGACTGATCCGCTTCTCCGTGGAGTTCTTCCGCTACCACTCCAGCCCCCATGCCACCCCTGCCTTCCAGGCTATGAGCCTGCTGATGGCCGCGGTGGCCGGAACGGCCATCCTCTTCCGGGCCCGGCTGCTCCCCGAGAAACGCCCGCTGATGTCGGTGGCGGGAGGAGTAGGGAGGCGTGGCCGCCGACGGGCGCTATTCTAAGAGGATGGGAGGAGAGAACACGGCGGAGGGCGGAAGGCGGAGCTTCCGCATGCGAGGATATGCGGGAGTGCGGCTGGACCGGGCCCTCTCGGAGGTCCTGGGGGTATCCCGCAGCCGAGTCCAGGAGATGCTGCGAAGAGGGCTGGTGGAGTTGGACGGGCGGCCGGCGGAGAAGGACTACCGGCTCGTTGGGGGGGAGGAGGTGAGCGTCCTCCCCCTGCCAGATGAAGAGGAGAGTCCCCTGCGGCCGGCACCCATCCCCCTGAGGATAATCTACCAGGATGGAGACATCGTGGTCATCTCCAAGCAGGCCGGACTGGTGGTCCACCCGGCCGCCGGCCACCGCGACGACACCCTGGTCAACGCCCTCCTGCAAGCTCTCCCGGACCTGGGGGAGGGGCTGGGGGGACTGCGTCCGGGCATCGTCCACCGTCTGGACCGGGATACCTCCGGCCTGATGGTGGTGGCCAGGAACGAAGCCTCCCTGACCCGCCTGCAGGAGGCGGTGAGGAGAAGGGAGGTCAGGCGGCTGTACCTCGCGCTGGTCCACGGGGCTTTCCCCGCTGAAGCCGGGACCATCGAGGCACCAGTGGGACGGGACCGTCGGGACCGCAAGCGCATGGCGGTGAACGAAAACGGCAAGCCCGCAGTCACCCATTACCGCGTCCAGGAGAGGTTGGGTGGGTACACGCTCCTCGAGGTGGAACTGGAGACCGGGCGCACCCACCAGATCAGGGTCCATCTCGCTTTCATCGGGCATCCGGTCGCCGGCGACAGCGTTTACGGCAGGGGGGCGAGGGACCGCCGCGATCTGGGACTGCAGCGACAGTTCCTGCATGCCCACCGCCTCTCCCTGCCTCATCCCGCGGACGGGCGGCCCCTCGATTTCCGGGATGGCCTGCCGGAGGACCTGGAATCGGTGCTGGGATGGCTGCGGAGGACCGCCGCCCGCTGAAGGACAGGTAAACCCGAGAACCATATCTGCAGGAGAGGCCGGTCGTCGGTAATAAGCTTTATATGAGTAAAAATAGATGACCATTGACCGAAAAATCAACCGTCTTGCGCTCTCCTCAAATAGTTAGTAACATAGTATCCACTGGTCATATCAACTGACTGATAGGCGCGAAGGGGTGTGAGAGAGATGCCGGACTACGACGTGGTGGTCATCGGAGGAGGAGCTGGTGGGCTTTCGGCCGCGGCCCTTTGCCAGAAGGCCGGGATGAAGACCCTGGTGCTTGAACAGTCCGACCGCATCGGCGGATGCTGCTCCACCTACGAGGCCGACGGCTTCCACTTCGACGTGGGGGCCAGCGTGGTGGAGGTGACCGAGTCCTTCGAGGAGCTGTTCCGCAGGTTGGGGTTGAGCCGGGAGAAGTACATCCCCCTGATGCCGGTCGACCCCATCTACGACTACTGCGACATCACCCGGGGGGTGCGCTTCGCCTATCCCACCGACGTGGAGGAGACCGCCCGAGTGATCTCGGAGTTCGCCCCCGAGGACGGTAAAGCCTTCCTCAAATTCGCCCGCGACTTCACCCCCAAGATCAAGGAACTGGTGAACAATTTCTTCTTCGCGCCCTGCCAGGGGTTCGTGGACATAATCCGCCTGGTCATCAAGTACCCGGGGATCATGGAAGCCCTCCCCATGTTCCTGACCACCCATCAGAAGATAGTCCGCAAGTACTTCAAGAACGACGACGTCCTGGCCTCAATGGCCTTTCAGTCTTTCTACGCCGGCCTGCCGCCGGACCTCTGTGCAGGTATCTATGCCATCGTAGGCCTGCTGGAGCACGAGGGCATCTACTATCCGCCGGGAGGGATGATCGGCATCCCCCGGGGGATTCAACGCGCCCTGGAGGACCTGGGGGGCGAAGTGCAGTTCGGCAAGCGCGTGGTGAAGATCCTGGTGGAGAAACGCACTGCGAAGGGCGTGGAACTGTGGGACGGCACCCAGATCACCGCCCGCAACGTCATCGGGGCGATCAACGCCAAGAAGGTCTACATGGAGATGGTCGGGCGGGAGCATCTACCCTGGCACGTCTGGAGGGGCATCGATTCCATGAAGCTGTCCATGCCTTGCCCCATGATCTACCTGGGGGTGGACTACGAGCCGCCACTGCGCGCCCACCACACGCTCACCTTGACCAGTCCGCAGGTGATGAACGATTACTGGAGTGACTACTATCTGAAGGGCAAGCTTTTCACCGTGGACGGGAGGCCGGAGATCATGGGTCTGGTCTCCTGGGCCAGCAAGATCGACCCCAGCCTCGCCCCCAAGGGCAAGCACGTGCTCACCCACATGGGGCTGGCCCCTTACAACCTCGCGGGGGACGACTGGGACCGCCACAAGGAGCGCTATATCGATGAGGCCATCGCCACGGTGGAGCGCTACATCATTCCCGACCTTTCCAAGCACGTGGTCTATCGGGACATGGCCACTCCCAAGGACCTGGAGCGCATGCTCTTGCACCCCGGTGGGGCGGTGTACGGCATCCAGACCGACCTCTCCCACATGGCCATGTTCCGCCCGTCCAACAAGAGCAAGTCCATCAAAAACCTCTACCTGGCGGGCGCTTCCACCCATCCGGGCGGGGGCGTCTGTACGGTGGTAGCCGGCGGTATCATCACCGCCACCCTGGTCACTCGGGACAACGCTTAGGGGGTGCTGCGATGAAGAGACTGATGATGCTGTTGCTCCTGTTGGGGGCGGCGGCGGGAGCGCTGGCGGCGGTGACCGAGCCGTCCGACTGGCGTTACCCCAAGATGCTGCTTATCGAGTTGCCCAAGATGCCCTTCCGCTATTTCGTCTGATGCAGGCATGAGGGATTTCTTCAATCCTGCCGGCGTGGCGGTGGCCGGGGCTTCGCGATCCGGCGAGAAGCTGGGCAACGTGGCCATCGCCAACATGAGGCGCTTTGGGTACGCCGGCCGGATAGTTCCCATCCACCCTCAGGCCGACACGATCATGGGACTGCCGGCCTACCCTTCCTTGGAGTCGCTGCCGGAGCCGGTGGACATCGCCATCGGAGTGATCCCCCGCGAGCTCATCCCCGATTTCGTCCAGCAGTGCGGGAGAGCGGGGGTGAGGAAGGTCATCGTTTCCGCGGCGGGTTTCGCCGATGCGGGGGGAGAGGGGGTAGCCCTGCAGGAGCGGGTGGCGGGGCTGGCCCGGGAGGCGGGGGTGCGCATGATGGGGCCCAACAGCGTGGGGACCATCAGCACCGAGTCCGGTTTCGTCACCTCCATCCTCAGCCTGGAGAAGCTGAAGAAGAGCCCGCTGTCCATAGTGGCCCAGACGGGCCTCTTCGCTGCGGGGCTGGCGAGGTGGATAGCCACCACCCAGCACTTCGGCCTGGCCAAGGTGGCCTGCCTGGGCAACAAGGCGGACGTGGACGAGCTGGACATCCTCCGCTACTACCGGGACGACCCTCAGACCGGCCTCATCGGGATCTACACCGAAGGGGTCAGGGACGGGCGGGCTTTCCTGGAGCTGCTGCGGGAGATCACCCCCCACAAACCGGTGCTGGTGTTGAAGGGAGGGCGCACGGAGACGGGGAGTCGCATGGCCGCCAGCCATACCGGATCCCTGGCGGGGGCGCCGGAGGTGTACCGGGGAGCCCTGGCCCAGGCGGGGGCCCTGGAGGTGGATTCCCTGGAGGAGCTTTTCGACCTGGCCAAGGCCCTGCAGTACTGTCCCGAGCCCCGTGGCCCCAACCTCGGGGTGGTCTCGGTGACGGGAGGCGGGTGCGTCATGGCCGCAGACGCCTGCTACCGGCTAGGGCTGGGACTCCCGCCGTTGCAGGAGAGGACCTTGCAGGAGGCCAGGGAGGTGGCTCCGCCCTGGGCTTCGTTGACCAACCCGGCGGATATATGGTCGGCAGTGGAGACCGGGGGCATCGGCCGGGCCTACCTGGGGATAACCAGGGCCATGGCCGGGCAGGATGACGTGCACATGCTCATGCCCGTCTTCACCCTGGTGCCGGAGTCGGATTTCGACGTGGCCGAGGCCTACGGGCGCATCCGGGAGGAATTCCCGGAAAAGCCCCTGCTGGCCTGCGCCATCGGCGGGTCCGGAGAGGAATACCGGGAGTGGTCGGCGGCCATGGAGGGACTGGGCATACCTGCATACGGCTCGGTGGAAAGGGCGGTGGCGGCAGCCGCGGCCCTATACCGTTACCATTCCTGGCGCACCGAGGTGATGAGGCGGGGAAGGGGATGAGGGAGAGAAAGAGTCCCGCGAAGGACTCTTGATAGCAAGGAAGACGGAGATGGCTTCCGTGGCTGGTGCTGTCGAGTAGGGTTAGAAGAAAGGGGTGGTGCTCCGGTGAAAGGGGAAACGCTGCAGGGACTGGCCGAATGCGTAGGCCGGGAGAACGTGTCCACCGATGCGGGAAAGCTGAAGGACTATTTCGCGAAGCTTCCCTCTTCTTTCGACCTCGCTCTGGTCACTCCCACCGACCTGGACGGATTGTGCGAGTCAGTGACCTTCGCCTACGAGAACGACATTCCCATTTACTCTCACAAGCGGGGCAGGATGGGTGAGAAGGTGGCGACCAGCGGGGGGGTCCTCTTCGACCTGAGCAAGATGAGGAAGATAGTGCGCATCGACGAGCCCAACCTGCTGGCCTTCATCGAGTACGGGGTGACCTTCGAACGCATGAAGGAGGAACTGGACCGGCTGGGCCTGCGCATGCTCATGCCCGCGGCAGCCACCTCCTCCTCGGTGGTCCGCTCTTACGTGGACCGCGACATCATCCTGGCCAACGGGGCCACCCGCCCCTACCAGTTCACCATCTTCCACGCGGTACTGGCGGACGGGCGGGTGTGGATGAGCGGCAACGACCAGTTCACCCCGGACGGGCATTCGGAGTTCCGGGAGGACTTCGGGCCGATGTATTCCAATTTCTTCCATGCCTCCGAGGACATCTTCGGGATCCCCTACGCGGTGAAGGCCTGGGTTTACAAGCGCTGGGAGGAGCGCAGGGTACGCGCCTACTCCTTTTCCAGCGCGGAAGAGGCCATCCGCACCGCCCACCTGGTCTCCCGCCACGACCAGGTCTTCGAGTGCGTGGCGGCGGATGCCCGCTACCTGGGGGTGCTGTTGTCCCGCACCGCGGAGGAGGCCGACCGTTTGGCGGGGGAGCTGGCCCCCTGGACCCTGGTGATGGGTTTCGACAACCATCCCAAGCTGGTGGAGATCTGGGACCGCCAGACGGCCATGCTGGCCGCGGAGAACGGTGGAAAGCCGGCTTCCGACGAGCTGGCGGCGCGCATGCAGGAGCGCTTCGAGCTGCCTTGGTACCTGGATGAGCGCAAGTATTACCGCGGAGACGTCACCGCCATCGACCATTACGCCTTCATGGGTAAAGCCCCCTCGTTCCTGGCGGCGGCGAGGGAGTCTATGTCCGGATATGACCTGGGCCAGGTGGTCATCCCCATGTACTACGGGGCTGCCTGCTGGTGCGAGACCGACATCTACCACCCGACCGACGATGGGGACGTGGGTGAGAAGTGGGTGAGCACCTACTCCCGCCTTCTGGACATGGGCGCCCACCTCAACCGTCCCACTGGAAAAGTGGCGGAGATGGTCTGGGAGCGCATGGACCGGGAGAACATCCGCATGATAAAGGAGCTGAAGAAGGTGCTCGATCCCAAGGGGCTGCTTAACCAAGGGCAACTGATGGAGGGGGTGTGACCATGGAGGGCAAGCTGACCAAAAAGAGGGCCAAGCTCACCGATTACCGCGACGATTACTGGGTCTGCGGCAAATGCAAGATGTGCCAGTCCATCAACGTTCAGAAGTTCGAGAGCGCCCGCTTCTCCGCTAACTGCCCCTGCGGCACCCGCTACCGCTTCGAGTCCTATTACGCGGCCGGCATGATGGAGATCGCCCGGGCCATCACCAACCTGGAGTTCGACCCCACGGAAAAGACCGCGGACATCATCTATTCCTGCAACCTCTGCGGGCTCTGCCAGGAGATGTGCTTCCCCTTGAAGGGGTTGCACACCACCAACATAATCCAGCTGATGCGGGAGAAAGCGGTGGAGGAGGGATGGGGCCCCCTTCCCGCCCACCGACCCTTGCTGGAGTCAACCGCCGACAACGACAATCCCTTCGGGCTGAAGCCGGGCTTCAAGGGAAAGGCAGCGAAGAAGCTGGGGCTGAAGGACGCCGCCAAGGAACAGTGCGGCGATCTCCTTTTCGTGGGATGCGCCTTGGCCTCGGGCAGTGCGGACATGCAGGGGAAATTGGAGGCGTTGGTCAAGGTGCTAAGGGCGGCGGGATTGGACCTGGGGGTGCTGGGGGACTCCGAGCCCTGCTGCCGCGCCTTCAGCCTGGCCCTGGGGGACCGCGACGGGTTCGAGGAACGGGCCCAGGAGAACATCGAGAGAATCAAGGCCAGCGGGGCCTCACGCATCATCGCCGCCTGCCCGCACTGCCTGCAGGTCCTGCAGGACGAATACTCGCCCTACCTGGACATGGAAGTGGTGTCCGCGGTGCAGGTCATCCCCAAGCTCCTCAAGAGCAAGGCCTTGGAATTCAAGGAGGAGGTGGGGGTCAAGGCGGTGTACCACGACCCCTGCTTCCTGGGCCGCTGGTGTGAGGTGTACGAGCAGCCGCGCCGCGCCATGGCGGCGGTGCCCGGACTGGAACTGCTGGAGTTCCAGCGCAACCGGGAGAACTCTTGGTGCTGCGGCGCCGGGGGTGGGGTGAAGGCGGCCAAGCCGGAACTGTCCTCCTGGACGGCGCAGGAGCGGCTGGAGGAGGCCCGGGCGGTGGGAGCGGAGGCCATCGTCACCGCCTGTCCCCATTGCGAGACCCAGTTCGCGGCGGAGACGGACATGCCCGTATACGACGTCTTCGAGCTGCTGGCCCGCGGCCTGGGGGAGGTGAAGTAGCATGAAGGGTAAGGACCTGCAGAAGGATCTCAAGGAGCGTAAGATCATCAAGGTCCCGCGCAAGCACGAGATCGAGCAGACCCACAACCTGCCGGAGAACCTGGAAAAGGCCTATGCCGAGCTGCAGGAAGCCCTGGGCAGCGAATGGGTGTCCAACGACATCAACGTAACCGTGGCCTATGCCCGGGACCAGTCGGTGGTGCCCATGAACCACCCGGACATCGTGGCTCTGCCCGGCTCCACCGAGGACGTCATCGCCCTGATGAAGATCGCCAACAAATACCTCGTGGACGTGATGCCCTACGGGAGCGGACTCAATACCCTGGGGATGACCATCCCGGTTTACGGCGGCATCCTCTGCGACCTCCGCCGCATGGACCAGATCGTGGAGATCGACGCAGACAACATGCTCTGCACCATCGGCCCGGGGGTCACCTTCGCCCAGCTGCAGACGGAGACTTTGAAGAAGGGACTGCGCCTCATCAACCCCTCCACCTCCGCCAACGCCTCGGTGGTCTCCAACATCATGATGGGCAACATCTCCACCCTGGCCAACAAGTACGGGGTGGGCCTAGACCACATCATCGGGTACAAGATAGTCCTGCCGGACGGGAGGTTGATGGTCTGCGGCCCGCAGGCCTATGGGGCGGACAACGCTCATCTGCCGGGACCAGGCCCGGACGTGCGCGCCTTCATCCGTGGCTCTCTGGGCTGCATGGGAATCATCACCGAGATGACCATCCGCCTCTATCCCGAGCCCCAGGCCCTCAAGCTCACCGTGCCCATCTATGATGGGGACGATTGGGGAGTGATCGCCCCAGCGCTCAAGGCCATCAGCCAGCGCAACATCGTCATTGAAAACGCTTACTTCCAGAACACCTACATGGGCATCTTCATGGGAGAGACCAACCTGGAGAGCTCCCGCCTCATCCCCGCTCTGCCCCGCCACTACGTGGTCCCGGTGACCGGCGGCCTCACCCAGGAGGAGGTGGAGGCCAAGGGCGAGGTCTGCCAGGAGGACATCCTGGCGGTGGCGCCCCAGTTCGAGTTCATGGATTGGGAGATAGTGGAGGGCATATCCAGCGGGCGCATCCTGGGGGTGGACAAGTTCACCCGATTCTTCCGGGAGTCGGTGCGGGTACAGCGGGTCAAGGGGAGCTTCTTCGTGGGATTCGGCCTGGACCACCTGGACAACCTGCCGGAGATCAACAAGGCCATGATGCGCGGGATGACCAGCCAGGTGGGCACCGACGACAACGTGTTCTCCGCCGACCTCATCGCCACCTACTTCCAGCCCTACGACATGGGGCGGTTGGGCTTCATCGAGTTCGACATCTTCATCGACCAGTCCAACCCGGAGGACTCCCTGCGGACCATCACCGGCACCTTGGCGGCCATGATCGCCTCCTTCAAGATGGGATCCGGGGTGTGCTTCGGCATCTGGCCGCTGGTGGAGGGGGCAGGGCCGCTGCATGACCTGCTCGGGCTGATCTACCCGTCTGCGGCCACCTATGTGGACACTTACCGGGACATGAAGATGATCTACGACCCCAACAACGTGTGCAACCGGCGCTGGGACTACGATACCCTGCGCATGAAGAAAGCGGCCCTCTGAGGGTCCGCGGAGAGGAGGAGATTCGGCATGGCGGATTACGACGTGATCGTCATCGGGGCGGGCAATGGAGGCATCAGCTGCGCCGCCCTGCTGGCCAAGCAAGGCCGCAAGGTCCTGGTCCTGGAGCAGAGCGAACGCGTGGGCGGCTGCTGCTCCACCTTCGAAAAGGACGGCTATCATTTCGACGTGGGCGCCTCCATCGTGGAGGTGATCTACCCCATCGAGCTGGCTTTCAAGATGCTGGGGACGGAGTTCCAGAAAGAGGTGGAACTGATCCCCTGTGATCCTATCTATAGCTACATCTTCCGAGACGGTAGCCGGGTGAACTACCCCCTCTCCCTGGAGGGCACGGCGGAAGTCATCGGGAAGCTCAACGAGGCGGATGGCAAGCAGTGGTACAAGCTGGCTGATTACTTCGCCGAGATGATGAAGCAGACCATCGAGGCCTTCTTCACCAGCCCCGCCAACAACATGGTGGACATGATCAAGATGGTGGCCAAGAACCCCGGCATCCTCAAGTTCCTGCCTCTCTTCGCCACCAGCTACCAGGACGTCATCAAGAAGTATTTCAAGGACGAAGTGGTGCAGCAGACCATGTCCTTCCAGTCGTTCTACTGCGGCCTGCCCCCTGAGCTGGCACCAGGCTTCATCGCCCTCATCCCCTATTCCGAGCACGAGGGCATCTACTACCCGCGCGGGGGCATGATCCAAATACCCCAGGCCTTCCGGCGCATTGGGGAGAGCCTGGGGATGGAGCTGCGCCTCAACACCAAAGTGGAGAAAGTGCTGGTGAGGAACCGCAAAGTCGAGGGGGTGCGCTTGGCGGACGGGACCGAGATAACCTCGGACCTGGTGGTCTCCAATGTCAACGCCAAGAAGCTCTACCTGGAGTACATCGGGGAAGAGCACCTGCCCTGGATCAACCGCATCGGCATGAAGAGCTACGAGGTCTCCATGTCCTGCATGATGATGTACGTCGGCTGCGATTACCGTCCGCCCCTGGAAGCGCACCACAGCCTGACCATTGGCCCCCTGCAGATGATGAACGACTTCTGGTACAACGAGTACAAGAACGGGCAGATACCCGAGGATGTGTACGGGCTGATCTGCTGGCCCACCGAGTCGGATCCCGCACTGGCCCCGGAGGGACACCACGTCCTCAATATCATGGGGATGGGGCCCTACAAGCTTCAGGGCAAGACCTGGGATGATGAGAAGATGAGGGTGGCGGAGAGGTTCATCAACGAGCTCTCCAAGTTCGCCATCCCCGACCTCAAGGACCACGTGACCGTCCTGGAGGTATCCACCCCGCTGGACTTCGAGAGGCGCCTGCTCTCCCCCGGTGGTGCCATCTACGGCCTGCAGATGGACATCCCCGCTCAGGCTGTTTTCCGGCCGGCATCCCGCTCCAAGTGCATCAAGGGGCTCTACCTCACCGGAGCCTCGACCCATCCGGGGGGCGGCGTGCCCTCCACCATAGCCTCCGGGCTCATCGCATCGACCCTGATCGACAAGTACGAGAAGTAGGAGGTGTGGCCAGTGGCGGCTGTGAGGATAAAGGTCGAGAAGGAAGGGCAGGGCAGGAACTTGGGCAGGCTGGCCAGGAGAGCGTTGCTCGCGGCGCTGGCGGTGGCCCTGGTGGCGCGCTACGCGACGCTGGACCCCTCCAAGAAGCGCTTCATCAAGCACATCCTCAAGCAGGTTCCCTATATGCCGGCGCGTTATTTCGCCTGAGCGAAAGAACCGATATAATGTCGTATTGACCGGGGGCGTCCGGCAGCGCCCCCGGGTCGGCTTATGTCGGTCTTCCGCGAGGGAAAGGAGGTCCCGGGATGGGCAGGAGCAAGCGCAGCTTCGACCGCATCCTCAGCATGTATAAGCATAAAGACCTGGCGTTCCGCATGACCAACTGGCCGGTGATCGGTACCCTGGGGAAACGGTTGATGGACTCTGACAACCTCACCCTTACCTACATCCCCATCAACCGGGACCTGGATCTGCCGGTGAGTTCCCCGGCTCCGCTGGCCATAATCGAGCACTTCATCGAGAAGGCCTGCCACCACGTCATCCTGCACCGTTGCCCCTGCCGCAGCGAGAACGGGTGCCGAGATTACGACCCTTACCACGGCTGCACTTTCCTGGGGGCGGCAGCCCGCGACGTCCACCCCGACGTGGGCCGGCACGTGACCAAAGAGGAGGCCTTGGAACACCTGCACCGGGCCACCGAGGCGGGGCTGGTGAGCTGCCTGGGGCGCTTCAAGGGCGACGCCATCATGCTGGGCGTGAAGGACCATGCCCGTCTCATGACCATCTGCCACTGCTGCCCCTGCTGCTGCATCTCCACCAGCATGCCCCTGGCCTCCCGCGAGGCGCGGGACAAGCTGGTGAGGTTGGAGGGACTGACCGTGCGGGTGGACCCGGAGAGGTGCAACGGCTGCGGATTGTGCGTAGAGAGCTGCATCTTCAGGGCTATGGAGATAAGGGAAGGGAAGGCCGTGGTGACCGAGGAATGCAAGGGATGCGGGAGATGCGCCCAGGCCTGTCGCCGGCAGGCGGTGACCATATCCATCGAGGATCCTTCCTTCATCGATAGGTGCATCGCGCGCATCTCCGCCAAGGTCGACGTGACCTGAGGGACGCCAACCCCTCCCTTCCTGACGCGAGAGAGGAGAGGAGAAGTGGAAGATCGTCGCAGGTTCGACGTGATCGTCATCGGGGCGGGAGTGGCCGGGCTCACCTGCGGGAATTACCTGGCCCGTTCGGGAAAAAAGGTGCTCATCCTCGAGCACGGGAAGAACGTCGGCGGGAACATCCAGGGGATGCGACGCAAAGGGTTCTTCTTCGACTGCGGATGCCAGTCCACGGAATCGGTGGGGATCCTCTTTCCCATCCTGGAGGACCTGGGGATCTACGATCCCTCGCAATGGGACCGAGGCACTTGGCGATGGGTCACGCCGGACTGCGACGTACCTCTGCTTGATTACGGGCAGATACGCGAGGATTTCAAACGGTGCTACCCCTCTTCAGCCAGGGGCATCGACCGCTGGTTCGATTTTATCGTGCCCGGATGCCGGGTGATGAAGGGGATGATGGGTGAGATGCCCTTTCCTCTGGTGAAGAGGGGAGCGGAGAAATATCGCATCCTGGCCAGGATGTCCAGGGTGGGTATGGGTTTCATGCCCATGGTCAGGGAAGCCCTGACCCTGACCGGCAGGGAGAAGTGCCTGCAGCTCTTCGATGACCGCCGCCTGTCCTTCCTCTTCGGCGAGTTCGGTGACCCCAATATGCTCCTGTTCATGTACTTCTCCTTCTGGTACAGCTTCGTCAACGATTACTGGTATCCCCGGGGTGGGCTGAAGACCCTGGCGGAGATCCTGGCCGACCGCTTCCGGGAGCAGGGCGGGGAGATCGCCTTCCAGTCCACCGTGGACCGGATCCTCACCGAGGGTGGCCGGGCCGTGGGGGTGGAGACCTCCGACGGGGAGCGCTATTTCGCCGACCGCGTGGTCAACACCGGGAACCCCAAGCGCATGGTCAGCCGGATGCTCGATCCGGCCCTGCTCCCCGGGAGATACTCTGAGACCATCCGCCATGCCCCGGTGAGCTATTCCATGTCCACCGCCTTCCTCGGCCTGGACATGGACCACCAGGAGTTGCTCAACCACTTGAAATGCACGCATACCCTATACTGGAGGACCTACGGTTTCGAGGACGATAACTACGACCCGGATATCCACCGCAAAGGCATGTCCATGATCACCTGGTGTTCCATGCACGACAAGACCTTGGCGCCGGAGGGGAAGAACTCCCTCATCGTCCAGGTGCGGACCCCCTACCACTGGCTGAACGGCTGGGGCACCGGCTCCGCCGACCCGGAGGTCCGCACCGAGGAGTACCGGCGGTTGAAGGAGAGGGTGCTCGACGACATCATCACCGACACCGAGGCGGTGATCCCGGGGTTGCGGGAGCGGCTGGTCTTCAGTGACCTGGCCACGCCGCGCACCCTCTCCCGCTACACCTTGAACCCGGAAGGCTCCATCATGGGATGGTCCTACGACCGCTACCGCACCCCTCTTTACGGTAGGTTCGCCAGGTTCCATACCCCGGTGCGGGGACTGTACATGGCCGGGCATTACGCCATCTGGCCCGGAGGGGTGGTTTTCTCCGCCCTCAGCGGAAAGATCGTGGCGGAGGGGATGTACCGGGGCATCGCCCGGACCCTTTTGTGGTGAGGACGTTCGCCGGGCCATCCGAAGGTGGCGAAGAACGAGGATGCCGGCAGCCGCCACTTTGCTGTTCGCTGCCCTTAAGATCCCGATCTGTTTGGACGTTCCGCTTGAACCCTGTTGCGATGGGCCAAACGGTGCGGGCCAAGGTGGAAGTGCCGGCGGACACGGCGACCGAACGGTCGAGGAACGGGGCTGAGCGGTAGAAATCGCGGGTTGAGCGGTAAGTTGGGATTTTCGTCTCCTTGGGCGCCTGAAGTAGCCCGTTCGCCCTTCGACTTTACCCGATTGCAGGATTTTTATTCAAAGGTAACTACGCTTGAACAATAATAGTTTCTGGAGGGGTCGTTACAGGATTGTGCTCGCAGGAGGGCTTGGCCCATGGCGGAAAGGAACGGAGGAAACGGCAAGCATTTTTCCGGCGTTCCCGACCGGGTGGTGAGAGTGGAGCTGATATCCTTCTATCACCGCAACCCCCACCTATGTGAATCTCCCGAGGCCATCTGCGCGTGCTTCGAATACGACCCCGAACAGGTCTGCCGGCAGCTGGAGGAGCTGGTCAGGCTGAACATCCTGGAGAGGGCGGAGATGGATGGATCGGTGTTCTACCGCTACTTGCCCCCCTTCTCCCGGGGGGACCTCAAGGGCATACGCTACAGCCCCGCCCTTAACGGGATGAAGGGCCTCGGAACACGGGGCAGGAAGGGCGGGGCCGGTCCCGAGCGGGCATGATGATCGGCGGTGAGCGCGAGGTCGCCCGGGAGATCCTGAAGGCCCTCTCGTCCTCCCGCAAGATAAAGAGACATCTCACCTTATTGGTGGATTCACTGCATTCACTCACCGGAGAAAGATGCTCGGTCTTCCTTGTCGCCCCAAGAGAGGGCCTGGTCTGCTGGGAATATTCGAGAGGGGGGAAAGAAGGAGCGGGTTCTCCTGCGCGCCAGACCCCCTACCATCTGGATGCGGCGGGATCCTGGAGGGAGGAGGGCTGGCGGGATGGTTCCGGAGGGATGAAGCTGTGCCGAGCCCTGGACGAGGAGGTGTCCGTGATCCTGAGGATGAGGCCGGGGGGGTCGGTGGACGACTACGGGGTCCTCAGGGATATCGTGGAAGAGGTGCTGCCGGCGGTGGTAGAGGCCTATCGCGGGGAGAAGCAGGAGAAGGTGCGCCAGGAGGCGCGGGCGGCTGAGCAGATGGGCCGGATTATGCGCGATTTAGGGGAGAGGAGAAGGGCCTTGCGCCTGCTGGCCGCGGCGGTGTGCAAAAGTGTCGATGCGGAAAGGGCAACGGTGCTGCATTACTCGGAGGATGAGGGCCTGTTGCGGGTGATCGCCGCCTATGGAAGGATGAAGGATCCCACCGCGGTACCCCGGCCCATTCGCCTGGGCCAAGGGGTTGCCGGATGGTGCCTGCTCAACCGCAAGCCGGCCATCCTCACCGATGCCCGCTCTGACCCCCGCTACCTGGAGGGACATTACGACGACATCCGGTCAATGTTGTGCGTGCCGGTGCTGGAGGGGAGCAAGCCTATGGGGGCACTCTGCGCGGTGAACCGTCTACGGCTGCACGGGGGGCCGGAGATCGGATTCAAGCGAGCGGACCAGGATTTCGTCGAGGCTCTGGGCCAGAGCGCGATCCCTTTGTTCCGAGGCCGCGCCTGAGACTAGTCGAACCTCTGCAAGCCCGGTAAAGATAGAAAGCGTCGGCGCAGGCCGCCTTGGCTTAACCAACCGGGGAGGGAAAAAGGCAAGGCAGGTAGGGACGGTTCAAGGCCGACGAGTGCGCATCTATGAGGGAATATGCCCCTTCGGCCTCGATCTCATCGGTTAAGAGGGAAAAGGTCAGCGGGGCCAAAGGGGCGATCCTGGCTCGGTTTCATCGAGAAGAGGTCGCATCTTTTTAACTGACGCCTAACCACGTTCCAATACCCCTGCTCCGCTTGACATGTTGCGATGCAGGGGGTAGGTTGAGCTTATAAACACAGATCCTGCATGATCGAAGGGGCGTTATCTGGGGGTGAAATCCGGTTCGCATAAGCTTAAAAGGGGCTCGACCGAAGCAGTCATCAAGGGAATCATCCCTATATCCGACCCAATGGGGGCGCTGAAAGATATGAGAAAAGGAGCCTCGGACAGCTTGAATCGGATCTTCGGCTAAGAAAGGGGGTTCGATGAGCGGCAAAGCCAAGGTTTTGTTGGCGGTCGCGCTGGTATGCGCCCTCCTGAGCTCCACCGCTGCGGTGGTTTTGGGCATACTGGCGTTCTCAGGGGGCAAGGATACCGGGGAGGAGGGTCGGGTCGAGAGGGAAGCGCAGCAGGCGCAGGAGCAGGGCGGTCAGGGTGGCGCGGAGCATGTGTCCCCCTCTGCAGAAAAGGAAGCGAGGCCGGGTGGCAGCTCCATGCCAACAGGCCAGAAGCCTGCGGATGGCCAGAGCAATGATGCAGTTACCACCAACTACCCAGATCTCGTGCCCGCCCAGATCCCGACTTCCTCGGTGGAGGAGTACCTTTTGAAGCAGGCGGCCATGGACTACGCTGCGAACACTCTCGGCGGGTCCGGCGCATACCAGATCACTCAGGTCAGGATAAGCGCCATCGACCCCTCCTGGGGCAAGGTGACCTTCTACCGGAAGGATCAGGATCTCACCACGGAGACGTTGTTCTACAAGCAGGGAGGCAATTGGGCCCCTGCGCAGATAGGCCCAGGCACTCCGGCCATGCCGACCGATCTCTGATCGGATGTGCGGCCGGCAGTTCTGCCCGAGAGACCCAAACCACGGCCCCGGTCACGGCGCTGTCAGTTTATGGCGGGAGCGTCCGGGGTAATGCCCGTTATCCTATCCGCTGTTTGTGTTTCGGCAGAACCGCAGGAATCGACCTTTTCAGCAGGAAACGAACCGAAAGTGCATCATGAAGAGAAAAGCTGGGGCCTCTGCTTGGATGACCCCAGCTCGCTGATGGTAGCGCATGCGGGATTCGAACCCGCGATCTCCGCCTTGAGAGGGCGGCGTCCTAGGCCAACTAGACTAATGCGCCACGCTCAAACCATTATAACAACGGACGCCTGAGGCGTCCACAGTCTTTTCTGGCTGGGGGAGAAGGATTCGAACCCTCGCAACGAGATCCAGAGTCTCGCGTCCTACCGCTAGACGATCCCCCAGCGACAGGCTCCGAAGGGATATTATCACAGCCGTACCGCTCTTACAACGATGCGAATTGACTCATAATTTTTCTACACGAAACGGATTCGTTGCCTCAAAATGAAAATCTACTCGAAGCAAGGCGCCGAAAATCCCCTCGGAGGAAATATTTACCGGGGGGTGAGAAAGTTGAGGTTGGACCTCGTGACCAGGAAGAGGATCACCCAAGAGGTGGCCAAGAGGTACAAGAAGGCCTC
>Ga0209162_1000398_pt1 | contig 48310 bp, 40 predicted proteins | sample YNPNPMetaG_FD_187121 | JGI IMG/M metagenome (GOLD analysis project Ga0209162, IMG submission 187121) | Anoxygenic and chlorotrophic microbial mat microbial communities from Yellowstone National Park, USA - YNP NP MetaG (SPAdes) (version 2) ...
AGCGCTTCACCCGCGTGCGCACCCCCCGAACCAACGGCAAGGCCGAGCGGGTGATCAGGACGCTTATGGAACTGTGGCATGAAAAAAACCGTTTTGAATCCTCTGCTCATCGCAAGGCTGAGCTGAGAAGGTTTGTCAATTACTATAACACCGTACGGCCTCACAAGGGTATTGACGGTATGACCCCGGAGGAGAAACTCATTGCTTACTTTTACCCCGAAAAACTGTAAATAACGCTGGACTTTCTTACACTTAATGCTTCAAGCGATGATGCCCGCGAATCTTCTAACAATTCCTTTATTTGTTTGTTTGCCAGTTCAAGTTCTGTAATTTTTTGTGCAAGCTCGCGATGCAATCGGGCAAGCTCATTATTGGCTTTGCTCAGCTCCTCAAAAAAACGCTCATTGTCCTCTGCCGGTCGGTTAGGGGGATGTTTTCCCCGTGCGATCATGCATTATGTCTTTTTTGCCAGTGTGTCAATAATTGCAAGCGCTGATTGAGCATTTTCTGCAGAGAAATCAACGCCTGTCTGTTGCCAGAGCGCAGGGCTTTGTGTGAAGGCGTACCCGCCGATGATAATTTTTATGTCTGAAATTTTGGCTATTTTGATTTTTTTGATGAGTGCTGCTGCCTGAGCGATGCTCGTTGGCATTGTTGCTGAAATACCAATTAGTTCTGCCCGGCTATGCATTACGTCGTCAACAAAACGGTACGATGATACGTTTGCACCCCAAAAAATCACGTGATATCCTCTCAGTTCGCAAAGATCGGCAAACATTCTTACCCCGATTTCATGCAACTCACCTGGTGCGCAGCAGCTGATGAGCGTCCCCTGCGTTTTTGGTATTTGAGCAATATGCGGATAATACAAGGATAATACAACAGTGACATGACGAGCTGCGTTACCGCACTTGTAAAATGCTCTTGCCCGACGGTGATGCGCTTCTCCAGCCACAGCCTTCCAAGCTCTTTCTCCGCAGGTTCGAGAATGTGAAGATAAATGTCCTCAATTGTGACACCGCTGTCAAAAGCCTCCATAATAAGTCTTACAGCCGCGGCGCGATCACACGAAAGAGTCGCTGCAAGGTACTGCGCTGATAAAGACCCGCAGCGCTGATCTCTGAAGAATCGCTGCAGCGGAGTCGGTCGGACATAGCACTACACCTAATATATAGATGATGAACAGTGCCTGGGACGGGAATCGAACCCGTACAGCGCTCAGCGCCGAGGGATTTTAAGTCCCTTGCGTCTACCACTTCCGCCACCCAGGCACATAATTATCCTGATTGTATACGGCATGCAGCGGTGCTGTCAAATATGAAAATGGGGAAGGGCTAAAGCTCAAGGTTCCCTGTTTAAGGTTCAAGGTTAAACCATACACGCACGAAATTCGAAGCACGAAACACAAAACTTGAAATTCTAAACTCGAAATACGAAACAGTTTTTTTGAATTTCGATTTTCGTGCTTCGAATTTATTTTTTTTGTATTTGAACATATGACTATTGTTTATTTGCTTTTCTTGGCAGAAGAATTTATAATTCTACTCCATGGATGAAACATGCAAAAACCGTCTGCTTGAGCTGCTGCTGGAAAAGTCGTTCAAATACAGCGATGAACCGGTGTTCAGGCTCGCCTCCGGCACCATGAGCAACTACTATATTGACTGCCGCACCACGACCCATACCGGCGAGGGCAAACATCTGATTGGTTCGATTATTTTTGAGATGATCAAGCAGCGAAATGTCCAGGCAATCGGCGGGCTGACCATGGGAGCCGATCCGATCGCCTGCGCTGTGTCACACGAAGCGTTTCTTGCAGGCAGCACCATCGGTTCCTTTTCCGTGCGCAAAGAGCCCAAAGGGCATGGCATGGGTGGCATTATTGTGGGTGATGTACGGCAGGGTGACCGTGTGGTGATTGTTGATGACGTGATTACTACCGGCAGTTCAACCATCAAGGCAATTGAGGCTGCGCGCGCGGCAGGGCTTGAGGTGGTGTGCGCTATTGCACTTGTTGACCGCGAGGAAGGCGGCAGAGAAGCTATAGCTCGGTATGTTAATGATGTCTGGGCACTTTGTACAAAAACAGAGCTGATGGGGAAATATAAAAATAAAATTCACGCTTAAAAAATTCTAAGCACGAAAATCAAAATTCGAAGAAACTGTTTTGATTTCGAGTTTCGTGCTTCTGATTTTTTAACCTTAAAACTTCTTATCCCCGCTTCCACCGGGCGTAAAGATCCATCGCTAACCACTCCCAACGGCACAGCCCCTGTTCAGGTTCCCAGAAAGGTTGGGAATTGGCACCACTTGCCCAGTGGTAATAAGGAAACCGCTGCGCTACCATCCTCACCATGGTAGGCGGCTTGATATTTTCCCGCTCCATAAAAAACCACGTTACTGCCCACAAAAGTTCAGCGGTCGGGCTGAACTTCCATGAAAGCTCTTCCCGCATAGTCTCTTCATCTATGTTGTGCAGATAATCAAGCATCAGAACTGCAATACGTTCCCATGCCTCGTGCACCGAGCTTCTGCTGGCAGCATGTGCGACGACAGCTCTTCTGACATCCAGCGGAATCAGGCTGACATCGCTGATAATGAAGCGGTGAAGATCCTGAACCGTTACCGTGACTTCCTCATCAGCCGATAGCCTGAACTGCGGCAAATCATCAAACGGTCGCACGACAATGCCGTGCTGGTCGTAGTAGGCAAGAAGCTCGCGTGCCCATGCAAGCAGATTATAACCGTGCTGACACGGCAGCAGGCGGTCGGGGAGCGAAACTTTTTTTGTTTCGATCCATTCTTCGTGAAGTTGTTGGATAAGGGGTTTCATGGCGGTATTTTATGAGTTAATGTTTAAAGTTTTATGTTCAAGGTTCAAAAAGACCCATTCGAAGCACGAAAATCGAAAAAAACTGTTTCGGATTTGGAGTTTAGAATTTTGAGTTTTGTACTTTGAACATGGAACCTATTTTTTATTTGCTTGTTCTTTACCGCTATGATATAAAAAACAGCCTTCAAATGAAAGCTGAAAAATTTTAAGCGAGGTTTCCCATGATCACCTTCACCATTAATGGCAAAAAAATCAAGGCTCGGCAGGGAATGACTATTCTTGCAGCAGCACGGGATAATGGCATCTATATCCCGACACTATGTTCAAACGATGCTGTTGAACCGTATGGCGCCTGCCGGCTGTGCATCGTTGAAGTAAAAAACGGAACCATGACCTCACTTGAAACCTCCTGCACCTATCCGGTGGCAGAAGGGCTTGAGGTTCAGACTGATTCACCAGAGGTTATTGCGGCACGAAAATGTGTTCTCGAGCTGCTGCTTGCCCGGTGTCCCAATGTGAAGATCATAAAAGAACTTGCCGCACAGTACGGTGTCAAAGAGCCCGGCGACCATCTTGATAAGGAGAACGAATACTGCATTCTCTGCGGATTGTGCGTGCGCGGATGCCACGAAGTCGTGAAAGCGGGTGCCATAGGTTTTTCGGGCAACGGCAAAAACAAAAAGGTCGAAAGCCCGTTCGGACTTGAAGCAGAGGCGTGTATTGGGTGTGGGTCATGCGCATTTGTTTGTCCAACCGGCATTGTGAAAGTGCGCGACGTTGCCAACGCAACCGAAGTCATGCCTGCCGGTGAGGTGACCATCGGCCCTGAGCGCATTATCGAGAACTGGAACAGAAATCTTCCTCTGCGGGTCTGCAAAGAATCCGGCAACCCGTATGCTCCGGAGTTTATGCTCAGGCGGTTTCTTGATACCATGTTGCTTTCCCCGCAGTTTTTTGATTATTCGCCAAGCTACCGCGAGTGCCCTACGGTTGATGAAGAACTCTGCGTCGGGTGTGGTGCCTGCATTGAAGAATGCCCGGTGGGCGCGATTCATCTCAGAATAAACGAAAAGAACCTCATCCGCTCAAATATCATGACCACGCACTGCTGTGGATGCCGCACGTGCACCATGTACTGTGTGCGCTCGGCGATCAAGGTGCCGGCACGAGCATAAGCGGATTCTGTTTTTTATTCGACCAAAGGCCTGATCATACTCTCTGGTGATACAGGCCTTTTTTTGTGCGAGAGCATGGAGAAATTTTTTTTAGACCTTGTGCAGCAGTTGAGCGGTATGCCCGGCTATGTACTGCTCGGCTCGTGCGCTTTTATTGAAAATCTTGTTCCCCCCCTGCCGGGCGACACGGTTACCGTGTTTGGTGGCTACCTTGCGGCAACGGGACGGCTCAGCGTGGGAGGGGCAATTGTTGCAACCACGCTGGGAAGCTGGGCAGGTTTTCTGTGCTTGTTGTGGGCAGGACGAGTGCTGGGGAAAGAGTTTTTTCTTGCCCGCAGCCGCCTATTTCGGCGTGATTATTTCCTGAGAGCTGAAGCATGGTTCCAGCGGTTTGGCTATAGCGTGGTGCTGGTAAACCGGTTTCTTCCCGGTGCTCGTTCAGTTATTTCAGTGTGTGCTGGCATTGCCGGACTTCATGCTGGATGGACGGCGCTGTGGAGCCTCGTGTCCTGCTTTGTCTGGAATAGCCTACTCATTGCAGCAGGATACCTGGTCGGCGAAAACTGGGCAGCAGTGGTTGAGCTGCTGCGTCGGTATAATATCGTAGTGCTGAGTTGTGCAGGGGCAGCGGTGCTGTTTGTTATCGCTAAAAAAATGATAGCCCGGGCAGCGAAATAAAAATGGTTGAAGATGATACGGGTGAATGGGTATAATAAAGCTCAAAGTTCAAGGTTAAAAAACTCGAAATTCTAAACCCGAAATCTGAAAAAAAACTTGTTCCAAGTTCAAGGTTCAAACAGCTCAAGGCGCACGGTTTTTAAACTTTGAACCTAGAACTTGGAACCTTTAATCATATAGTAGTTATCTGCTCGGGGATCGTCCAATGGCAGGACTCGGGAATTTGGATCCCGCTATGGAGGTTCGAATCCTCCTCCCCGAGCCACTTTTCTTAGTTAAGAGCATGAAAATAACAGAACGTGATGTAATTCAGGTAGCGCGTCTTGCACGGCTTCGTCTCCGTCCTGAGGAAATAGAACCGATGACCGGGCAGCTCAATGCAATCCTTGACTATTTTGAAACGCTGCAGCAGGTTGATACCACTGACATACCCCCTGCAACGCACGCAGTCGCCATGACCAATGCAGTGCGCGACGACATCTGTGCACCTTCCCTCATGCCAGAGGCTGCTTTGCGCAATGCCCCTGAAACCGAGCAGTCTTTTTTCAAAGTGCCAAAAATTATTGAGACCTGACCGATGGCAGATAACCTTGCTGCTTTGACGATACATGAGCTGCACGGATTGCTCAAAAGCCGTACGGTCAGTGCGCGTGAAGTTACCGATGCGGTGCTTGACCGGATTGCAGCGGTTGAGGGCAGCGTACATGCTTACATAACCGTGCTTGCTGACACTGCACGCGAGCAGGCAGCGCACGCTGACCGGCAGCTTGCTCAGGGTGATGCACACTATCTGACCGGAATCCCGCTGGCAATCAAAGATATTCTCTGCACTTCCGGCATCCGCACCACCTGCGGATCAAAAATGCTCGAGCATTTTATTCCACCCTATGACGCGACGGTGATTGCGAGCCTCAAAAAGCATGCAGCGGTGTTTGTCGGCAAAGCAAATATGGATGAGTTTGCCATGGGGTCTTCAAACGAAACCTCATTCTTTGGACTGGTGCGCAACCCCTGGGACCTTGAACGCGTCCCGGGAGGCTCAAGCGGCGGGTCAGCAGCAGCGGTTGCAGCTGATGAATGTATCGCCGCACTTGGTACTGATACCGGCGGTTCTATTCGGCAGCCGGCAGCGCTGTGCGGCGTGGTAGGCATGAAACCGACTTATGGCAGGGTATCGCGCTACGGGCTCATCGCTTTTGCCTCGTCCCTTGATCAGGTCGGTCCAATTACCAAAGATGTTGAGGATGCAGCGGTGCTCTTGACCTGTATCAGCGGTTATGATCCGAAGGACTCGACCTCAATCAATGCACCGGTGCCGGATTACCGGAACGCGCTTGTCCCTGAGGTTCGCGGAATGAAGATCGGTATACCCCGTGAGTATTTTATCGAAGGACTTGATCCTGAGGTTGAAGCTGCAGTGCGCACGGCGCTTGATGTTCTGCAGGAGCAGGGCGCTGAAATCAGGGAAATTTCGCTGCCGCACACACGGTACGCGGTTGCGGTTTATTATTTAATTGCACCTGCTGAGGCAAGCTCAAACCTTGCCCGCTATGACGGTGTGAAATACGGGTTTCGCTGCGCCGATCCTGCAAATTTGCATGAAATGTATGAGCAGACCCGCTCCGAAGGTTTTGGCACTGAGGTAAAGCGCAGGATTATGCTGGGTACCTATGCGCTCTCAGCAGGCTACTATGATGCTTACTACAAAAAAGCATCTCAGGTGCGCACGTTAATCCGACAGGATTTTGACAAGGCTTTTGCTGCATGTGACGTAATTGCGACGCCCACAGCACCTACTCCTGCCTTTCGACTCGGAGAAAAGCTCAACGATCCGCTCAGCATGTACCTTTCAGATATTTTCACGATTCCTGCAAATCTTGCAGGGTTGCCGGGCATTTCCGTTCCTTGCGGTTTTTCTACCGAGGGTCTTCCCATCGGGCTTCAATTCATCGGCAATGTTCTCCAAGAAGAAAAAGTGCTCCGCTGTGCCTACTGTTACGAACAGAGCACGCTCTGGCATACCCGCAAGCCTGCGCTTACCTAAAATACCGCTCCACACAATAAGGGGGTTCTCTTATGAGCTTTTCTATCCCTGCACCACTTCCCCCTCGCAGGGGAGGCTTACTGAAATGACGGGTAGGGGGCAAAAGAATAGCTGCCCCTTTTATTTGTGGAAGCGCACTCATCCCCTCCACTATCCTGCTATTATTGGCTTAAAATTTTTCTGGATACAACCGATAAACCAAGTGCCGCAGCAATACCCTAAAAAACCAGTTCCGCTCCAAAGGTTGGGTTGCATGGCTTACAGCAAATTCGAAATCAGAAGCCCGAAATTCGAAACTTTTTTCGTGCTTTGGGTTTTGACCTTTGAACATTAAACCTTAAACTTTGAACGCTGCTATGTTCCGTTTCATTACCGTACTTCGTTGGACCTGTCTATGGCTGACTATTTTGTTTTTTTGCACCAGCACTGTAGTGGATGCTGCCCCGAAAAATCGTCTGACTGATATCCGCTACTGGTCTGCCCCCACCTTTACCAGAATTGTTTTTGATGTAGCCCATGACACCCCGTATGAGTCCTCAAAACTTGAGCGACCCGAACGGATAACTCTTACGCTCAAAGGGTTTGATGGTTATTTGCCCAAAAGTATGCTTGAAGTACGAGACGGCATTGTAAAAAATGTACGTGCACTCCAAGATCGTGAAGGTACCGTGCGCGTTGTGATTGAACTTGAGAAACCTGCCAATCATAACATTTTTTTGTTAGGTCCTATTGACGGCAAATCTCCGCGACTTGTTGTTGATGTCACGCGTGATGACCTTGAGCAGGCAGCACGGCAGCAACGGGAAGAAACCCGGCGTCAGAAAAAGAAAGGAGAGTTTATTGTTGTTGTTGACCCGGGGCATGGCGGTGAAGATCCGGGTGCGGTAAGCAAAAACGGCACCCAGGAAAAGGACTTGGTTCTTGCTATCGGTAAAAAACTGGTTGCCCAGCTTGAACAGCAGCCGGGAATAAAAGCATATCTGACGCGTCGAGGTGATTATTTTATTCCGCTCCAAAAACGCATTGACATAGCAAAAGAATATGGAGCCGATGCCTTTGTGAGCATCCATGTCAATGCGGGATTCAGCCAGAAAGTGTCTGGCAGTTCAGTCTATTGCCTCTCATTCAAATGTGCGTCAAACAACGCTGCACGGCTTGCTGAATCCCGGGAAAACAGCTCAGACAAAATCGGCGGTGTGCCACTTGTCCAAAAGGAACCCGGGGTGAACGCAATTCTGTTTGACATGGTGCAAACCCACACACTCAATACCAGTATGCGGTTTGCCGAACTCCTGCTCGGGGAGCTTTCCAAAATCAACACCTTGCATAGCCACGCTCCCCAGCAAGCAAACTTTGCGGTGCTGCGATCCCTTGACATTCCTTCGGTGCTTATCGAAACAGATTTTATTACCAATCCTGTGCGCGAGCGCGCTCTTGCTTCGCACCAGTTTCAACAAGAGCTTGCGAAAAACATTACCAGCGCGGTCCGTCAGTTTGCTGGTGTTGCCGGTCCGGGGAACGAACAATCTGAACACGTGGCGCGCAATCAGGTGGAGCAAAAGCCGGTGCAGCAAGACATCCCTGCGGTGCAGACCGTCAGAGAGCAGCGCACTTCTTTAGGGTCTGCAGCGCGTACACCTGACCCATCGGTGAAAAAAACACCGCTCCAGAAAAAAAAACCACAAGAGCTTCATGCGGTTCCCGGCTACCGCATCGTTAAGAAAAGTGAAACACAGTACGCGCTCGTACCCGTAGCTGAAGACAAAACCAAAACCTTTGCCCCGCGCCAGAGCGTTTCTCCCTCTCTCCCGACAGCAGTGGCAAAAAAACCAGCCACCACAGCTGTGCAACAGGTCAGAGTGCATACCGTGCAAAAGGGTGAAACATTTTTTTCTATTGCCCGCAGGTATGATCTGCCTGCAGCAGAACTGAAAAAAATAAATGGATGGACTGAAATCCCGCAGCTCAAAATCGGCGAAAAAATCAAGGTGCCTGCCCTCATCACCCACGCTGATGCAGACAGCGACACAAGCTCCTGATCCGTTCAGCCTTCTTTCTTTTAAAATCAGAAAAAATATTTTATATGAAACCGTAGCGTGCCTTCTCATCAGGAGAGCTTACCTGTCTCTTCGGTGTAGGTCATCAAAGAGGCTTTTTCACTGGAACTGCTTTCTGAATGGCAGGAAATGAGATTTTTTAATAAGGGGTTTGCCAAACTCGATTTTGCGCAGGCGCGGGTCATTGCCCAGCGTGTTGGCTTTGATGTTGCTTTGTGCGGGCGGAGGAAAAAAGGATGCGGCCCGGGGTGCGACTATCTGGTGCATGATAAACGCTATTACCTGACCATGCTGCTGAACCATATTCAAAAGCTTGAAGAGTCAGGCAGTGCGCTTCCCGAAGATGTCCAGCAGTGGTACACTGCTGCCCGGATAGCTGCAGCAGAATATGCCCAGATTGAGCAAATAACCGCACCGCATATTCGTACCAAAACCCAAAACCCTCCGGAAGAGGTATGACCACAACGCTGACTAATGCCCGTCCTCAACGGATCGCGGTGCTGCTGCTTGCACTCGCTGGGCTTTGGCGACTCTTTTTTTATGCACAGGGCGGCGCGTTCATTGCCCGTCCTCTTAATTTTGCTCTTCAGTATCTTGACCCGGTACTCCTGCGCGAAGATCTCTGCCGCAGCATTTTGTATCTGCACAGCCAACCACCACTGTTTAATCTGATGCTTGGCCTGGTACTCAAGGCGTCTCCGGATCCGGCGCTTTCCTATTGGATTCTGTTTACAACCATGGGAATGCTCATTCCGCTGCTGCTGTATGATTGCCTGAGCAGTGTGGGCGTACCGTACTGGGTAGCTGCTGGTGCCACAGTTGTCTTTATGTTCAACCCAACGCTGCTTTTGTATGAGCATTTGCTTTATTATACGCATATCGAAACATTTTTAGTGCTGCTTGCAGTATACAGTTTTGCACGATGGTGCTGCCACGACAGCACTCCAGCACTTGGGATTTTCTGCGGATCGCTGGCATGTCTTGGGCTTGTCCGGTCGCTGTATCATCCAATCTTTTTTGTTGTGCTCATTCTCTTCCTTGCCGGGTACGCGTACGGGAGACTACAGGATACCTCTCGTGCCCGGCGATTGCTCTGCTTTGGGTTTGGGATTGTCTTGGTGCCGCTTGCCGTGCTCTGCGCAAAAAACTATGCCTTTTACGGATTCATCGGCACGTCATCCTGGGATGGCTTGAGCCTCTGGAACAAGGTCAATGGATATGATGCTGAAGAGCTTGACGCCTTGTATGCCCGTGGCATAGTAAGTAGTCGGGCAGTGGAGGCAGACCATGAGCCATTCAAGCCGATTGACCGCTATCCGGGACTTGCTGAGAATGTCCGGTGCCATCATCCTGCAGACTGCGCTGTATGGAAAAGTACGGGCAAACCAAATTTCAATCATTGCGGCTATGTTGAACTTTCCCGCGCACTTCGGGCAGACGCCTGGGCACTTATCAGGCACGATCCCGCACGGTTTGCGCTGTACACGGCGGGGTCTTACAGCCTGACGCTGTGGTACAGCTCTGACTCGGTGCATGCGCTGTTTGAGAAAAACAGGGAAGTGCTTGAACCGATTGAAAAGATTTACCGGTATCTTTGGTTTGGGTTTTTAGGGGTGCGCAATCGGCATTCAGACTCAAAGATTTGGTTGTACGCTGGCTGTGTTTCAGCTCTGTATCTGCTGCTCTACAGTGTAGGGCTCGGGACAGCATTTTTCACTAAAAAACACCAAAGCGCCTTAGGACTTCTCTGCATTCTGTGCTGCGTATTCCACAGCTTTACCCTCATTGTGTCATCGCTTGTTGAATTTGGCGAAAACAACCGCTTCAGATTCCCGGTTGATGTATCGCTTTTAGTCCTTGCTGCAGCACTCTTTGTTCTGGAGCGGACAGCACGACGGTCAAAAAACCATACGCATTCAGGGGAGGTGTGATGAAAAAATATCCGTGGCTGGACGGCACTCATGCAAGCTTAAAAGAACTCTGCGAGTTTTTCCCGTCGCTCATCAGAGGAAGGTGGGAAGAACGTCTTGTCCGCACGGCTGAGCGGATCGCAGCCTTTCACGGGCAGTCTGCAGTAACCAAGGATATTTTTTGGCAGGCAGTTGGCGAGGTGTTCCCCGGTGGCTATGATCCGCTGATCCTCCGCGTGAAGGACAGGGAGCGACTTCATGCTGAGATGGCTGCAGCACGGCGTCAGGAAGAGCTTGAGCCGGGCACTGAGCCGGTGCAGATGATTCAATGGCAAGAGGGCTCTGAGACCACCGGTCAGATCCCGGCAGGTGCAATGATCTATGCGGTGAATGCAAGTGCTCGTAAAGGAGGCAATACCGACATCCTGATTGATGAAGTGCTGCGAGCGTGCGCTGACAGCGGCTGCAGGACAGAAAAACTTTACCTCAGCGATAGTAACCTCAAGCCGTGCACCGGCTGCCGTGCATGCCGCAGAGGCGATGTTCCCACTATCTGCACGGTGCGTGACGACATGACTGAAAAAGTTTACGCAAAGCTTTTTGCTGCTGATGGTCTGATTTTTGGGTTTCCAATCTACACGGCGCGGGAAAATGGTATCATGGCAAACTTTATGGACCGGTGGGACTGCCTTGCAAATCCCGAGCTCTCACGCAAAATGCCGAAAGGGAAAAAGGCATTGATTGTCTGCTCATGGATGTGGCCCAACCCCCATGCCTATGATCATGTCATTGAACAGATGGTGATTCTGCTCAAGCTGCACGGCGTTGAAACAACCGAGGTGCTCGCGCTCTCGGGCACGCGTGGCAAGCGGCACGGCAGAGGTGTTGTGAAATATCATCCTGACATACTGGAAAGGGCATATCGCGCAGGCATAAGGTTTTTGAAAACAAGTGCATAGGTTCAAGGCTAAAAAATTTGAGGCACAAAATCAAAAGCTCGAAACACGAAATCTAAAACGGTAATATTCAGAGTTTCAAGTTCAAGGTTCCACGTTCAATGTTCAAACAGCTCGCTGCCCGAGGTTTTTGAACTTTGAACCTTGAACTTGGCACAAGTTTTTTTCGACTTCCGCGTTTTGTGCTTCGATTTTATGTTTTTTGCCCTTCAGATATTTTTATGGGCACGTGCGAGACATCGGTAAACCGTAATGCACCACGCAGGAGACACACTCCTGCCTGGTGCATTATCGGTGAGATAGGCGGCAGGCTATTTTTCAATAAAGGGCTCAACCATACCAGCACACCATACAACAAACCTTGTGGCAAATGCTTTGCGTGCAGGATGTGCATCAAGATAGGCTTCCAGTGCAGGTGCTGAGGCGTAATATGCTTTGATAAGAGCCCTTCCTGCTGCAGATTTTGCAAGCACCGTATCCCGGAAGAGCCGTAAGGTTTCAAGACGCGGATTGTCAGGACCAAGGGAAGAACGTGCAGGACAGGTTTCCTGTTGGGTTTCACAGGAGGTGTGACAGGTTATGCAGGTTTCGGTGCCCTGCTGCGTATGTTGTGTTACCCATTTACAGGGAAGCTGGCTATGGCATTTTTTACAGTTTGCAGTCAGAACCTGCTGCTCTTCGTTATGGCATTTGGTGCAATCGTCTTTGGCAAGCTGGGTATGCGCGGAGTGCCAGTCCGACCCACTGGTATAGTCAGAATGGCATTGCTGGCAGTTTTCTGCACCGCCTACATACTGATAGGCAGCTGCCGGCGCTGCGCAGAGCAAAAACACTGCTAATAGTAGCAAAACACTATACCCTCTCATAGTTTCCTCCTTGTCTCTGGGTTCACTTTGTTTTGTCTTTTCCATATATTTTTTTGTATGTCAAGGGTCAGAAGCCTCTCCTGGTTATGCTCGGGTAAGCTGGCGGTATTTAATGCGATGAGGTTCTCCTGCTGCTGGTCCGAGTCGCTGTTTTTTGTTTTCCTCATATTCAGTAAAATTACCGTCAAAGAAAAAGACGGAGCTGTCGCCTTCAAAAGCGAGGATATGGGTCGCGATGCGGTCAAGGAACCACCGGTCGTGACTGATGACCATGACAGATCCGGCAAAGTTTTCAATTCCCTCCTCAAGTGCGCGCAGCGTGTTCACATCAAGGTCATTGGTCGGTTCATCAAGCAAAAGCACGTTTGCCCCTTCCTTGAGCATCCGTGCCAGATGCACACGGTTTCGCTCGCCGCCTGAAAGGGTGCCGACTTTTTTCTGCTGGTCTGTTCCAGAAAAATTGAAGCGCGCCACATACGCCCGCGAATTGACCTCGCGGCTGCCAAGTTTTACGGTGTCGTAGCCCTCAGAGATCATCTCCCAAATGGTCTTGTCAGGGTCAAGCACGTCGCGGCTCTGATCAACATAGGCAAGTTTTACGGTTTCGCCCAGCTTGATGCTGCCTGCATCCGGTTGTTCCTGACCGGTTATAATACGAAACAGAGTGGTTTTGCCAGCACCGTTCGGTCCGATAATGCCAACAACAGCGCCGGGCGGTACGGTGAAGGTCATGTTTTCAAACAAAATCCGATTCCCGTAAGACTTGGTAAGCCCGGTGCACTGGATCACAACATCGCCAAGACGTGGTCCGGGAGGGATGTAAATTTCAAGGTCTTTTGCCCTGCGCTCAGACTCTTGGCTCAGGAGCTGCTCGTACGACTTTATGCGTGCTTTTGATTTTGCATGCCTGCCCTTGGGGCTCATCCTGATCCATTCAAGTTCTCGCTGCAGCGTTTTTTGTCGCTCACTTTCAGCTTTCTCTTCTTGTTCAAGTCGCTTCTGTTTCTGTTCAAGCCATGACGAGTAATTGCCTTTCCACGGAATTCCCTCGCCACGGTCGAGCTCAAGAATCCACTGGGCAACGTTATCAAGAAAATAGCGGTCATGGGTGACGGCAATGACCGTGCCTTCATAGTGCTGCAAATGGTGCTCAAGCCACGCAACGGTTTCAGCATCAAGGTGGTTGGTAGGTTCGTCAAGCAGCAAAATATCAGGCTTTTGCAGCAAGAGACGGCACAGCGCAACACGGCGCCGCTCACCGCCTGACAGTACGTTGACCGGTGTTTCCGGAGGCGGACAGCGCAAAGCATCCATTGCCATGTCAAGCCGTGCATCGAGATCCCATGCGCCGCGGGCTTCAATTTGTTCCTGCACACGACCCTGCTGCTCGATCAGGTCTGCCATTTCTTCATCGGACAAGGGCTCGGAAAATTTTTCAGTGATGCGGTTGAATTCAGCAAGGAGATCAACCGTTTCCTGAACACCCTCCATAACCACTTCGCGCACGGTTTTTGTGCTGTCAACCAGCGGTTCCTGTTCAAGATAGCCGATCGTGTAGCCGGGCGACATGGTAATCTCGCCATTGAATTCTTTGTCAACCCCAGCCAAAATACGAAGCAGTGAGCTTTTCCCTGCACCGTTCAGACCGAGCACGCCGATCTTCGCGCCGTAAAAAAAAGAAAGATAGATGTCTTTGAGCACCGGCTTTTGACCATAGTATTTGCTCACGCCGATCATTGAATAGATAACCTTATTTACCTCACCAGCCATAGGGAATTCCTCATGTCCTCGGTAAGAAATAGAACAAATGATTTCCAGCTTGTAGGTCTTTTAGTACCGCTCCACAGAATAGAGGGGTCAAAGAAAATAACTTTTGTTTGGCAGAATCTTTTTACCAAATACCTGCCGATATCTGCAAAGGTATTTTTACCTGACTATGACTATAGGTGCTCAGGAGAAAATATAAACTGCAACAGAATAATACCCCATAATCAGAGAGCGATCGGGAGTCGTATGGTAACCACTGTGCCGACAGGTTTGTTGCTGGTGATCGTAAGGGTGCCGCTATGAGCGGTAATAATCTGTCGTGCCAAGGTCAACCCCAGCCCTGATCCTGTTGCCTTACTGGTTACAAACGGCTCAAAAATTTTTTCTTTCAGCGGCTCCGGAATACCGATGCCGGTATCAGCGATGGTCACGACAGCAGTCCCGTCCTCACAAGCGGTTTGTATGGTCAGTTTGCCACCATCGGGCATTGCTTCAAGTGCGTTTTTCATAAGGTTGAGACACATGCGCCGAAATTGATTCTCGTCAAGCTGCACCAGTGGCAGGTGCTGGGCAAACTGTTCATGGTAGGTAACCTTGCTTTTTTCCATTTCAGGAGCAAGCAGCTCAGCAACGCTGTGCAGAACGCAGTGGAGATCGGCGGGACTGAGCTTCGGGGGTGCTGGCGTTGTGAAACTCAGAATGTCGTTGAGAATTTTTTCAAGCCGGTCAATTTCTTGCACAATAATCTGCAAATAGGTTTTGTTCGTGTCCGGGCCGTGCTCTTTGGTCAGCATCCTTTTGGCAAAGCCGCCGATGGCGGTCATGGGGTTGCGTATATCGTGAGCTATTTTTGCTGCCATTTCGCCGACGATTGACAGCCGTTCATACTGAATCAGTTTGTCGCGGCTTTCCCGCAGCTCTTGATTTGTCCGGCTCAGCTCTTCGAGTTTTTCATTGAGATTTTCGTAGAGCCGCGAATTATCAATTGCAAGGCTTGCATGATTGGCAAATGCCGTCAGCCCTGCGACATCGGCATCGGTGATCGGTTTACGGGTTATAAAATTGTCGGCAAGGAGCACCCCCAGACATTTGCTTCTGCACACCAAAGGCACCAGCGCAAAAGAATCAGTTCCCAGTCGGTTGACCCATGCTTTATCGCTCTCTGCAAGGTGGGCGCCGGCAATGATATTAAATGACTGATGATTCCGGACACAGCGCGTAAACACGCTGCGCGGATCCGTGAGCGGGATCTGAATGGAGCGCACCAAAGTGTTGATCGGTGCATCACCGAATTCGCGACTCCCATGGGCTGATGCCAAAAGTTGGGTAAGAGTATGTCGCTCTTGGGCAAGACGTGCCCATGTCCGGTAGGCTTCATCATGGGTAAGCGCACCGGTCGCGACCGTACCGTTCAGCAGGTTTGCCTTCTCATCGAGCAGCAGCAAAAATGCCCGGTTGAACCCAAGCGCCTGATAGGCAGTTGCGCCGATCAGAATCATGTGCAAAATATCGGTCAGGTCACGCGTGCTGAGCAGTATCTCGGTGATTTCGTTTTTAATTGAAATCTCGGTCAGGTTGTTTTCGATTGCAGCCTCAAACGAGGCTTTCTCACGCTGGAGGCGGAGCTGCTCGGTGAGGTCAACGGTAATGGTAATAATGCCGACCGGCGTGCCTGAGGCATCGGTAACCGGTGTTTTAATCTTATGCAGGCTGAGCTCCTGACCATCGCACACCTGATTTTCTTCTGCAGTTATGGTGCTCCCTTCGATCAGTATCTGCTGGTCTTCGGCGCGGTACTGGTCAGCAAGTGTGCGCGGGAAAAGGTCATAGTCGGTTTTGCCGACAAGATCTTCGGGACGGAGCCCAAAATCCCGGGCGAAGTTTATATTACACGACTGATATACCAGCGACCTGTCTTTATAGGAAATTTTTTGCGGCAGGTTTTCAAAAAGGGTTTTGTATTTTATCTCGCTTGCGACAAGCTCATCCTGTATCTGCTTGCGGGTTAAGAAACTGCCGAGCATTTCTGCAACCGCAGTCAGCAGGTCGCGTTCCTCTTTTTGAAACGGACCCTCATCCCGCTCAGGACACTCCTCACGGTAACAGACCTCGACCGTGCCGATTTCACCTCCGTTGACAACGATTGGGGCGCACAGGCGCCACGGCGAGTCGGGGAAAGGTGCTGGCTCGTACCAATTATTATGGAGGACGATCCGGGCAAGTGCCTTATCGGCAAACTCAAATGCTAAGGGGATAGTTGCAGCAATCTGTTGGAGCTTTTCATCAAATGAGGCTTCCTGAAGCTCAATAATTTTCGAAATAGTGTAGAGGCAGTTCAGTTCTTTAACGCGCTCGGCAAGCAGGCGACGCTGCCGTTCCAGCTCCTGCTCTGCTTTGCGGTGCTGGGTAAGGTCATTGCCCACACAGAGTATTTCGCGAATTGTGCCGTCAGTGTTATAAATAGGTTTATTGGTCCACGAAACCCACACCCGCTCGCCGGTGCGGCGCATGTTTTCATTTTCATTGCTTGCATAGAGCTCAGGGTTTTCCCCAATGTCTCTAATCATGGCGGCAAGGTCACGGCCTGCCGAGTCAGTCGGCGGAACAATCGTGCCAATGACGTTGCGGCCGGTAATCTCTTCGTCAGTGTACCCAAAGAAACGCTTGCCAAATTCATTGAGAAAAAGGACGGTGCCGCCGGTGTCCATGCGCAGGATGATACTGTTGACGCTTTCCACAAGTTGCCGGTATTGGAGCTCGCACTGTCTGAGCACGTCCTGTGCGGCGGCGTACTGCGCAACAAGCGCTTCAAGCACCGCGATGCGGCGGTACAGCAATGAAACATCAGCGTCGGTGTGAACCGGAGTGGTCTCTGATACGTTAGCGGAGGACATCTCTATTGCCCTCAGTTTTTAGTGCATTGTGCTCAGGGTAAGCAGGTCAACAAGAACCTGTCCTGCTTCCTGGAGCACAGCGTCATGCTCTGGCGCCTGCTGGTTGGCAGTGGTGCTGTTGTCGGGATCGCTTTCATCAAGGGCGGTGAGCAGGGGGAGGTGTTTGGCAGCACGACGCTTGTTTTCAGCAGCAAGCCGCTGTTGCTTGAGCGCAGCGTCTTCAGCCTGCCTGACCTTTTCATTCAGCGACACGGTGGTTTTTTGCTGCAGTTCTTTCAGGTATGCTCGGGTTTCCTGAATATATTGGTAGTCAGGATCCGTGAGCATGCGATCCTGATGACGTTGCTGCAGGTGCGGGAGGAGGGCTACCAGTCTGCTGTCAGGGGCGATAGGCGCTGGATCAAGAGCATCGCACGCGAGTGCACCGGGCAAGGTGCTCTCGCCGATTCGTGTCGCATCATGGAGACTTGGGTAGAAAATATCCGGTTCCACGCCGGCATGCTGGGTGCTTTTTCCGGTAACCCGATAGAATTTTGCCTGCGTAATTTTAAGCTGCCCGCGTTTCAGGGTTTTGAGCGCCTGCACCGTGCCTTTGCCGAATGTTTGCTCGCCAATGATGATGCCCCGCCGGTAGTCCTGGAGTGCTGCGGCAACGATTTCCGAAGCTGAGGCACTCAGACGATTCACGACAATCGCCAGAGGCCCGTCGTACACTACCGAGGGGTCAGAATCCTGAAGAACAGAAACTTCGCCGTTTGCAGAGCGAACTTGCACCACCGGACCTTCAGAGAGCAACATGCCGAGCAGCAGGATTGCTTCTTGGAGAGAACCTCCGCCGTTGTCGCGCAGATCCAGCACAATGCCGTCCACCTGCTCAGCCGTGAGCTGCTCAAGCAGTCGTTTCACATCTTGTGCGGTGCTGCGATACTGGGCGGCACGAGCCTGTTGGGCTCGGACATCAAGATAAAAGGCCGGTATCGTAATAATGCCGATTTTGCGTTGGCGCTGCCCGTCGGCAAGGGTTATTATTTTTTTGCTGGCAGCCTGATGTTCAAGGTTAACGGTATCACGCATGAGCGTTACAATTTTTGTCTGATGCTCATCGGTTGCATTTACGGGTATGATTTCAAGGCGAACCTGCGTCTGTTTGGGTCCCCGAATCCGCTGAACCACATCATCAATGCGCCACCCGATCACATTTACGATATCGCCGCTTACCCCTTCACCCACGCCCACGATACGGTCACCGGGCCTGAGCTGCTTTGACGTATCAGCAGGGCCGCCGGGAACCAGGCTGATAATCTTTGTGTATTCATTGTCGTTTTGGAGAACAGCACCAATTCCCTCAAGCGAAAGGCTCATTGAAATATTAAAATTTTCTGAAAGCCGCGGTGCAAGGTATTCGGTGTGCGGGTCGTAGGAGCGGGTCAGGGCGTTCATGAATAGCTGGAAGACATCATCAGCAGTGGTCTGGTGAAGGTGGTGCAACTGTACGGTATAGCGCTGCAGCAGCAGCCGGCGCGCCTCCTCAAGGGATTTGCCAGCAAGCTTTAGATTCAGTAGAGCAGCCGTAAGCCGTTTGCGCCACAGCTCATGCAGTGCCGCAGTATTGTGAGGCCAGGGAGCCTGCTTGCGGTCGGTCTCCAAGCGTTCATCGCTATCAAATCGGAGGGAATCAAAATCGTTTTCAAGCAGATTTTTGAAAAAAGTGAGCTGTTCAGCAAGACGGTTCTGATAGCGTTGGTAGATGGCAAAAGCAGGCTCAAGGTTGCCTGCTTTCAGCGCATCGTCAAGCGTCAACCGGTAGTGTTCAAAAGCCTTGATGTCTTTTTCAGAGAAACAGCTTCGTGCTGGATCAAGATCACTCAGGTAACGGTCAAGTACGAGAGCTGACAGTTGGTCATCCAGCGGGCGGCGGGCATAATGCTCGCGTTCAAGCTCATGTACGATTTCCCGGCACGTAGTGAGGTGTTCAGCGGTAGGGGCACATACCTGATTTTGGGCAATTGAGGCAGAAGGGGCTTGAGCACACCCGGGGAAAGCAAGGTGCACCAGAAACATCAGCCACACGACGGTGCCGCACGCTGCTTTTTTCAGTACATACCGGACAGGCATGGTTGGTATCGGAGCACTCTCAGCGGAAATTTTGCATCTACTCTACCATGTTTATCGGTGAAATGCAAAGCAGGATCACGAGAAAGACTGCAAGAAGAGCGTTAGGGGATATCAATTGCATGGCAGTGGTACAGAGAACCCGTGAAGTGTTGGGGAAAGTTTTTAAAAACAAAAGCTCAACGACGCAGATCTGGCAGCAAGCGACTACCCCCGGCAATTGGAGGGAAAATAGCTATCGTATCACCGTCGTTGAGCTCAAGCGCATTGGTGGTGTCATTTTGCTTATATGCAATGCCGTTTATTACGATTATATTGTCATCCTCGACCGGGATGCCCATCCGGCTGAGCAGATCCTTGACCGTTGCCCCTTTTTCAAACTCAAGCTGTACCTTGCCTTCAGCAGCTGTCTTGGGAAGATGTTTTTTTAAAAACATAAAGAGCTTGAGTTCAACTACGATCGTGCATTTCATGCTCAGCCATTAGCCCAGTTCAAGCTCAGCACGTTTTTGTTTAGTTGGAATGCCTTGGTCGTCCCAACCCCGAAGTGTATAATATTCTGCAAGCATTGCATCAAGCCTACAAACCTGTCCTTTCGGGCCTCCTTCAGTAAGGGGTTCTTTAAGGAGCCGTGTGGGAAGCGTGTCGTCAGCACGGGTGAAACCTGCTCGGATATTGAACAGACGCTCGAGATTCCAGATCCGTTCGCCACAGCGTTGCAAAACTTCCGGGGTATAGTTAATTCCGGTTAGCGTAGACAGCAGGTTACCCACAATTTCATATCCCATGCCGGGCGCAAGCGCAGCAAACAAGCATAGCCCTGAAGCATCAAATACCGCAGTCAAATCCTGTATCGCTTTCACTGCAGCAGCTTTTCCGTCGGTGGTGAAGGGATCAAGTTTTTCATGAACCCCCAAAATTTCATTTGCGATTAAATAACCGCGCACATGGCAAGCACCACGGTTTGAGGTTGCATACGTAAGTCCCATGCCCTGCACCCCGCGCGGATCATAGGCAGGAATCTCCTGTCGCTTCACCCCCATAAAGAGTTCGGGATGGTTATAGGTAGTAGCCAGTACATATCCGCCATCAGCTGCAACAGCACCAAGACCCCGGCGATATGCCATGTCGTAGATCATGCTGAGTAATGCTTGTGCATTGCCAAACCTGAGTTCCATGCCAGCGTCAGTATAGGGGAGGAATCCTTTTTCAAACAGTTCCATCGCCGTGGCAACGGTGCCAGCAGCCGAGATTGTGTCAAGCCCCAGCTCATTGCAAAGGTAATTTGCCTTGGTGACTGCTGCAAGATCGTCAATTCCGCACCCTGCCCCGAGCAGCTCAACGGTTTCGTATTCCGGACCCTCTCCTTCACCGCGAAAGGCTTCTGGTTCGGTAATTTTGGTAAGCCTGCCACAGGCAATCGGGCAAGCATAACATGCTTTGTTCCGCACCAAATAGGTTTCGGCAAGCGTTTCGCCACTTATTTTTCCTGCACCGACGAACATTCCTTGCTGAAAATTTTTCGTAGGGAGAATGCCGCATTCATTGATGATGTTGACAAGAATAGCTGTCCCGAATTTGGGAAGCCCCTGTGAGGTGACTGGCCCTGCTTTGAGTTTATCAGCTGCTGCGCGAACAGCCGCGGTAAAAGCGTCAGGATTATTTTTTGTTATTTTTTTTGTGCCGCGCACGGCAATTGCTTTGAGGTTTTTTGCCCCCATCACTGCGCCGACACCGGATCTGCCTGCTGCACGGTGCTTGTCATTGATGATGCAGGCAATACGCGAGAGGTTTTCACCTGCTGGTCCAATACAGGCAATGTGCATATCCTTGGCAAGCATGGGGTCTGAGATTTCTGAGCGCAGGGCATCTTCGGTTTCATGCGTTGTTTTTCCCCATAGATGCGTTGCATCGCGCAGTTCAATTGCTTCATCACTAATCAGCAGATATACCGGCTTTTCGGCTTTTCCTTCACAGACAATACCCAGATATCCAGCACTCCGCAGCGCTGCAGGAAAGTGTCCTCCTGAATTTGAGCACGCAATGGCACCGGTTAAAGGGGATTTGGTGATGACCATATACCGAGAGCCGCACGGTGCACCGGTTCCCGTGAGTGGGCCTGTCATAAAAATAATTTTATTATCAGGGCCGAGGGGGTCAACGGTTGGGTTAACTTCGTCATAAAGTATTTTGCTCCCAATGCCGCGGCCACCGATATATTTTTTTTGTACATCAGGGGTGATTGGTTCAACAGCCCATGTTCCTTTGGTTAAATTGACCCTGATGATTTTTTCTGTCTGCTGTTCCATATGTTGCGCCTCCCTGAAAGGTTCTTCTTGTGTGTGCGCTTTTCTTTAAGGAACCCTTTAACATCATATAACCCAGAAGGGTATAATTAGATTTTTTATATATGCTCTGGATCTTCTGGGTGTCAAGATAATTTTAGCGAAACAGTCTGTTGTAGGATCATGTTTTTTGGTATAAAGAAAGAAAATATATATGTCAGTGCAGACAGAGATGAAAATCGGCGTGATTTCCGACACCCATATCCCGTATGCTGCTGCTGAGCTGCCCCAGCGTGTGCTTGAAATTTTGTCTGGTGTTGATGCGATTATTCATGCAGGCGACTATCAGCGTGCAGCGGTTATAGAAATGCTCAGCGCACTGGCGCCATTTTATGGTGTTGCGGGGAATATGGATGCAGAAGAGGTGCGTGCACTGGTTCCCGAGAAAACGGTGGTTCGTCTTGCTGGTTTTTCAGTTGGCATTCTGCACGGCTGGGGATCGCCGAACGGTCTTGAGGACAGAATCTCGGCGGCGTTTGCGGATGAGCGTTTGGACGTGATTGTCTATGGTCATTCGCATAATCCGGCGTGCAGCAGGAAAGGAAATACCCTTCTGTTTAATCCGGGGAGCCCGACCGACCGACGGTATGCGCGCTGCAACTCTATTGGTATTCTGACCCTTGGCGAGGTTGTCAGCGGAAAGATTATAGAATTATAGAATTGTGATGCGGGGGAGTGCACACTCTTTGTGCAAGCACGATCGGCAAAAGCAGAGCCAGAGTAGCAGCGAGCATGGTGGTTACAGCGTAATTTTTTCAGAGGTGACAGGCTCCTGCGACAGCACCCATTTGATTGCCTGCTGCACCAGTTCAGCACCTGATTTCAGGTTGAGTTTTTTCTTGATATTTGCGCGGTGTGCATCAACGGTTTTAACGCTTACCTGAAGCTGGGCAGCAATATCACGGGTTGCAGTTCCCTTGCCGATAAGCCTGAAGACCTCAAGTTCCCGGGCGCTTAAAACGTCTAAGGGGGACGCCTCGTGGTCAGGCATTCCAGCGGCGATTTTTTTCAGCATGCGAGCAGTCATGTCCTCACTCAGGTACACCTGCCCATCGAGCACCTTCCGGATTGCTTCGATCAGTTTTTCAGGAGAATCCTGTTTCATGACATACCCTTGGGCTCCTGCCCGGAGCGCCCGTTCAGCATAGAGAGCTTCATCATGCATGGAAAGGATGAGAATCGGGAGGTCAGGAAACTGGTTTCGCACCGTGGTAATAAATTCAAGACCATTTGTTGTTTTCAGCGTGATATCAAGAATGATGATATCCGGTACTGTCCGAGCTATTGCCTCGAGCGCTTCGGGTGCATCTTCAGCTTCGCCACAGACCCTCAAATCTTCTTCCTGCTGGATAAGCTGGGTTATCCCCTGCCGGATCAGGGGGTGGTCGTCAACAATCAATACCTTTTTTTTGTCATCCTTTTCCATAATCGTGCTCTGAAAACTGCTCTTGTTTAAGCCTGACTGCAGTTGCTTGGCTACTAAAGGAACAGATCACGGCAGTGCCGTGTCCCGGCGTGCTCTGTATGGTGAGGTCGGCGCCGATCATGCGGGCGCGATAGCGCATGAGATTGATGCCCATGCCGCTCTGGTGCCCCGCAGCCATACCTTTCCCATCATCACGCACGGTAAGAATACATCTTCCGTCTTCCACGTCAAGACTAATAATTATGCGCTGCGGAGAAGCGTGTCGAACGGCATTGGTAACCGCTTCTTGTACAATGCGGTAGAGATGAATCGCTACAAGGTTATCGCGAAAATCTAGGTGGCGGTCACAGATAAACGTGCACTGAACCGAAAATCGGGTCTCGGTTGACGTGGCAAGTTCTTCAATCGCTGCCCGAAGCCCATCGTTTTCAAGCGTAGCAGGATAGAGCCCGCGGGCAAGCATGCGCGTCTGACCGATTGCTTCATTCACCAGCCGGGTAATCACGGAGGCTTCTTCAGCTTCGGGGAGGGATTTTGCCAACAGGCGTTTTTCAAGTGTTCTGCTTAAAAACCCAATGCCGGTCAAGACCTGCCCCAGTCCGTCATGCAAATCCTGACCGATACGGCGCTGCTCTCTGCCGCTGACAAAAAGAATTTCCCGCTGCAGTCGTTTTTCCTCGGTAATGTCAGTGATAAGTATAAGAATGCCGTTCACCGCACCCTCTGGATCATGGAGCGGAGAGGCTGAAAGCGAAAGACTCACCTGGAGCCCGTCCTTGCGGGTATGCTGTATTTCATAGTCTTTGAGGGTGGCTCCGTCAAGCACTGCTTGCATCTTTTTCCAGAACCCTTGACGTGCATGCTGTTCAAAAAAAGCAAAAAATTTGCCGGTTGTTTCTGCAGCGCTCCATCCCAGGGTTCTTTCCGCAGCAGGATTCCAGAGTGTTACGTTTCCCGCGACATCAAGGACAATGATGGCAATGGGCGATTCTTGAATAAGCGCAAGCAGGGTTTGGCTTGTTTTTTTGAGCATGTCCTCTGCTTTTTTCCGCTCAGCAAGTTCCTGCTTGATTTGCTGGCTCAGCTCAGAAAGTCTGCCCACCACCCATCCAATAAGAATAAGGGCAAATGTTCCTGCAACGCCTCCTGCTCGTGCAATAAAGGTGTTAATCCCTTCATCGCCAAGGAGGTTTAAAAAAATGATATTAAATGGAAGACTTAATGCAGCGGTTAAAATGCCGGCTTTTGATCCATAGTACCACGCGAAAAAAGTTACAGGAAGTATCGCAAGCGCGCCAACCCCTCGGTTGAGTATTTTATAGGAAATGAAAAAGATAGCTATGTAGAAAAAAATGGCACAAAAAAAAAGAGCTTTTTTATTTATTTTATTTATTAAATCCAAAATTAACATTATGATTAAAGTTTCCCCCTATAAATTTATGAGGTTTTTAACGAGAAAAAACTTGATTTTGGAAATCTATATGTTACTATACCATTGAGCAAAATGATATTTCAATGCAATTTTCATAAAACAATTTAAGGAGGTTGTATGAAAAGAACAAGATTTTTCTTTTTGTGCCTACTGATTTCGATTCTCAGTTACGGCACAGCGTTTTCAGCAGTTACCGTAATCCCAGATCAAAGTATAGCAAATCAATTCACACGCCACACTGTTACCGGCATCACCACCATGCTTCCGCAACTTCCTGATGTAACCGGTTACCCGGGAGCATCTTACCTGACTATTGGCGATATAGATGGTGACGGAGTCAAAGAAATTATCTGCACATCCGGGGTTGGTCTTGATGGCGATGCTTATACTTCCGGGGATGGCGCGGTTGCAATTTTCAAGAGAAACGGCACCGGGCTTGACAACTGGACACAGGCTGTTATCAACCAGACCTTTGCATTTGCCAATGAGACCGTTTTGCGGGACATGGATAATGACGGTGACATGGATATCATGGTGATGGATAACTTTATTCTTGGCTGGTATCTGTGCGGAAGTGGCGGGATTTACTGGCTGGAAAATCTTGGTGGTAATATTTTGCAGCCGTCAAACTGGGTTAAGCATACTATTTATATTGAACCAGCTGATTCAGGAAGTTGTCCCTGCAGTCCAATAGGCAAAGGGACGTGCAACAGCAAAGTTACCAGCTATCATCGCGCTCGCTTTGTTGATCTTGACGGTGACGGCGATGAAGACTTCGTGACCACAAAAAACCACATGTGGAACTGGCAGTGGCGATATGACACACTTCCCTACCTCTGGATGGAGTGGTTCAGGAAGGAATCAGACGGGAGTTTTTCAGGCCCGTATCAGATAGGGAACGGCGGTGGCTTTTTGTTTGATATGGCAGACATTGACGGAGACGGCGACCTTGACATAGTTGCTCCGCAGTTTTTTATTTACAAGGCAGGATTTGCACGCTTCCCGGCCGGTGATCCCCGTGGCGACAGCCTCATCTGGTATGAAAATCCGGGGCAGGTGGCGCTGGCTGCAAATCCTAATCTTGCCTGGAACAGATATGTCATAGACAATGAGTGGACATCTCCCAATACAATCGGCAAGGCAAACGAGGCGATATTTGCTGATATTGATAATGATGGCGCGCTTGAAATTGTCGTCACCAACCATAACCATCAGCAGTACAGCTCCTATAGTGGCTCGCCGCTTCGCTACTGGCCTGCAGGTGTGTACTATTTTGAAATCCCCGCAAATCCAAAAACCCTCTATCCTAATCAGTGGACGCCTATAAGCATTGATGTCTCAGATCCAAACCTTGACCCCAATGACCATGACGCGGTTCTTGCGGATGTTTATGGTGTTGACCGGGATTTTAATGACTACAATGGCCAAGGCTCTCCCGGCATGGTGAGGGCGCAGGATATTAATGGTGATGGTTTCCCCGATCTGCTTGTGCCTGGTGATGGCAAGGGAAAACTCTATTATTATGAGAGCAGCGGATCAACATCTTCAGAGCTGAAATTTAAAAGAGCTGTGCTGTATGGTGATGTTGGCTGCATGCCGGGTGAGGCAAAGTTTGACGACATTGACGGCGACGGCGATATTGATGTTGTGGCCGCAATTTATGATACAAGGGCGGTCAAGGATTTAAATCTGCCAACAACATCTGCCTCAATTTTTATATTTGAAAAACATGCGCCATGCAACAATATCCCCACAGCACTTGAAACTATCACGGCTGAAGACGGATCAACCTGGGAGCGGGTGAATCTGCCCGGCTTTGGCAGCAAATATAATGTTAGCGTGGTGGCAATGTGCCCGTTCCAAGGTAGCCTTTACGCATTGACCAGAAACGACCAGACAGGGTTTGAGCTCTGGAAAACGAGCTGTGACGGATGGACACGGGTGACTGTGCCGGAATTTACTCAGAATGACTTTTATGGCTGGCTGAAGCCGGGTTTTTTGAGCCAGCCAATAGACAGAAAGTTTAATCTGAAGCAGAATCAATGGGGGGATATGATAGAGTTTAAAGGCAAGCTCTATGTCGCTATCGCCTCAGGATATCAGGGCGGACAGATGTACGGCTCCATAGGGCTTGAAATCTGGAGCTTTGACGGCGAGTACTGGCTGCCTGTTGTTTCCAAAAGCAAAAGCGTTGTTGCCGCAGGAAAAGGTACTTTGACTGCTTTAAGTTCATGCGCCAACAACGATGGAACCCGGACTGCGACATTGTCTGATTCAACCAAGGCATGGACCGCCAATCAATGGGCAGGCGGAGTTCTTGAGGTTGAAGGCACTTTTTCCGACGGTACAAAAGGTCTGAGACTTTTCAACATTGTTTCAAACACAGCGACGGTTCTGACGGTTCAGGAAAATGAAAAAGCTGATGTTGACGAGTACACCATCTGCACGGAGCACAAGATAGCCTGCGATCCGGGCAGGCCTGCGTATAATGTGCCCGCAATAGCCACTGGCGCGAAATACAGGATATGGAAAGGCACGACTGCAAGCGGTTTCGGCGAAATGTGGAACAAATCAATTGTGGACTTTGAGATTTTAAACAATGAACTGTATGCCACGATCGGGCTTAATTATGAAGATGGTGGGCGTGTTTGGAAGACATCCGATGGAGTGAACTGGACACCATCTTCAGCTTATAGCTTTGGCAGGTTCCACGGCTATGATCCGAACGGTAATCCCACGGGGTTCTGCCTGCTTCCCGGCCTTGAGAGCCGGAACGGAAGCCCGGTTTCGTCAAGTGTAACAAAAATGATTAAGAGTTCTGTAACAGGTACTGAAACATTGTTCACCGGCGGAACCGGTTCGAGCGGCTGCAACGGCAGAGGTGCCCGCGTAGCACGGCTTGACGGCGATGACTGGAACCTTATTGTGGATTATTTTGTTGATGAAAATACTGTTGGAACCAATGAAAACGGTTTTGGTGATGACGGAACAGCAGGTGGCGGTTTTGCATACGCCAACTTCCAGGCTTGGAGCTGGGCAAACTATGACGGGCTTCTTTTTGTCGGAATTGCACGGCTGTCAGGCGGGTGCCGTATCATGTACACGGCAACAGGTTCAGCCGCTGATGGTGCATGGACATATGCGGTGGGAGGAGACAATCCCACATATGCAGATGGGTTTGGTGATGTAAACAATATAGCGTTTAATTTGTTCACCTACGGTGGCGCCTTGTATGCTGGCAGTCTTGCCAATAGTCAGTTGAACGATGGTGGTCCTGTTGATGGCGGCGATATCTGGAAGGCGACCGGCTCCGGCTCGAACCTGACATGGACACGGGTTACCGGCAACGGCTTTGGCGACAACAACACCGTGGCATTTGAAGCATTCACTGTTTACAACGGATCGCTGTACGTTGCAGGCTCCAATATGGTGCCTTCACAGGTCTGGGGTGAGGAGCCTGCTGTCTATAGCGGTGCCAAAATTTACCGGCTTGTGGTGCCACCTGCTGAGTGCGGCAACGGGATTATTGAACCGGGTGAGCAGTGTGAACAAGATAGCGACTGCGAACAGGGCTATGTATGTATGAATTGCCAGTGTGAGGAAAAGACCCTCATCGAGCTGAGCTCTTTTGAAGCGATCCCCGGCTTTGGTAAAGTAACCCTTAAATGGGAAACTGCTTCAGAAATTGATAATGCCGGTTTCAACATTTACCGCGCCGAGGCAGCAAATGGACCGTATGTGAAGATTAACAGCAACCTGATTGCCGCGGAAGGCTCGGCAACTCAGAGCACCTCATATGAATATGTTGACACGAGCGTTCAGAACAGAAAAACATACTATTATATACTCGAGGACATTGATACAAGCGGCAAAGCGACCATGCACGAGCCGAAATCGGCAACGCCTCGGTTTATCTATCTGTTTGAAGGCAAGTAAATCGAAATACTATGGTGAAAAAAGCGGCGAGGAGCTTTAAACTCCTCGCCGCTTTTTTTATTGCAGGCAGTTGTGGTACAGGTCTGCGTAGGTGTCTGCCATTTTTTCTATAGCAAAGAGCCTCTGCGCCTTGGTGCGGTTATATTTCCCCATTTCTTCTCCAAGTCCGGGAGTATCTGTTATTCTCCTAATACAGTGGACAAATCCGTCAATATCATCAGGATCACACAAGTAACCTCCTGTGCCATTGTCCACAAGCTCTGGCAATGACGAGCGGTTGCCGCAGACAACAGGTTTGCCGCATGCCATTGCCTCAGCCACCGCATAGCCAAACCCCTCAAGTCGCGAAGGGAACAGAAGCATCTCAGCTCTGTTATAGTACTTGGGGAGCTGCGCAAGCTCAACAAAAGGAATGTTTTTAATGTTGGAGGGCAACACCAGCCCGGATTTCATCCTGCCGATAGAAAGAAGCTCAAAATCATTTCCGAGTTTTTTCATAATCGGTGCAAGCAGATCTGCGCCCTTGCGCCGTGAAAGGTTGCCGACAAAGAGCAGCAGACGTTTCTGCGCGGGGTATATATCAGGCATGGGTTTGAAAATATCCAGGTCAATGCCGTTATAAATTACTGAAAGCTTGCTGCGGTGTTCCGGGAAAAGCTCGGAGAAGCTCTGCTGAGTCGCCCTGCTGACGCACACGGCGGCAGTACAGACTTCAAGGGATTTTCTGAGTCGGGTCTTGAGCAGTCCGTAATGATAGATTTTTTGCATGAGCGTTGTGAATTGCTGGTAATAGGGATCTAGTACATTGTGGTGCAGGGTTACGACAAGCGGCTTGCCGGGAACTTTGAACAGATACCCGTACTCAGCATTGGTGTGGACAAGGTCATATGAAGCAAGTTTTTTAAGTATCTGCCGGTGCAAAAGCGGCATGAATTCATACCGGTACCCAAGGGGAATGATTTCAACCTGTATGCCTCTTCTGTGTAGCTGGTCACGCAACCTTGTGTAATAAATGTCACTGCCTGACGAGGCAATGACGATGGGGAAAGCAATCTTCATGGTCTCATTACCCTAAAAAAATTATCTTAAAAAAGCCAAGGCTCTCTGTAGTATAGAGCTTGATGCGCATAAAGTCAAAGTACCATGTGAAATGTTCATGGAAAATGAACGAGGCATGCGGTATACAATAACCTGTCACGTTTTCGACACGGAAATACCCCATGAGAATATGTGCTGTTCTTCTGAATTATTTTGGATGGCAGGATAGTGCTCATTGTTGCAAGGCGCTTGCAGGTCAGCTTGATCACATAACCGTTGTTGAAAATTCAGCCTCAGCCCAGGAACAGCAGGCACTTACCGATGCCTGCAGCACTATTCCCAATGTAGAAATTATTGCAAGCGATAAAAATCTTGGTTTTGCGGCAGGTGTCAATGTTGCGCTGCGGCGCATGCTGCCGCAGGAGTTTGATGCTTTTCTAGTCATCAACAATGATACGGTGGTATCAGATGATTTTATCGAAAAGCTCAGCGTCGGCGCTCATTCCCAAATGCTTGATATCGCAGCACCGGTCATTTATAGATATCCGCAAAAAAACCGCCTCTGGTCAAAGGGCAATTATTATAATATCTGGACAGGGTTCATTACTCAAAATCCTCTGCCGCTACCGGGCAATTTTTTTTATCTGCCGGGATGCTGTCTTTTGATAAAACCAGTGGTCTTCAAAACCATAGGGCTCTTTGACGAGGATTTTTTTTTGTACGGCGAGGACGTTGCGTTCTGTTATAAAGCTCAGACACATGGTTTTCGCTATGGCGTTGTCGCGGATGCAATTTTGTATCACAAGACCGGAAGCGCTTCGGCACAGAATCCTGCCTTTTATGAAGAGCACATTGCGCGGGCGCACCTGATGCTGGTAGAGAAACTTATTTCCCCAAAAGCATGGCTGCTGGCATTCTGCTTAAAACTGCATGTGCTTTTGGCGCGCGCTTGTTTGCGCTGCATCCGCTGCAGAAACCTCTCTGCGCTCACAGGATGCTTGCGTGGTGTCCGAAAAGAACTGAGTCGTTTCTACATGTTGTGTGGTCGAACCATGGCATAACTTTTCTTTGTGCTGGGAGAAAGGGTGAACATTGGTGTCATAAAAATGCAGCACGGTAATGGCATGCCCCCACACAAAGTGGTATCATAAGCATTTTTAGATTATGTCACAGAACCTTGGCGCAAAAGTTGTACAAAGTGGGTTATGGGTGCTCGCAACACGCATACTGCAGCGAGCGCTTTCATTTATCCGATCAATTATTCTTGCCCGGTTACTTTCCCCTGAAGATTTCGGATTATTTGGTGTTGCGCTCCTGACGCTGGCAACGCTTGATACGTTTGCACAAACAGGTTTCAGGCAGGCGCTCATACAAAAATCCGAAAGCACGACAATGTACCTTGATACTGCATGGAGCGTAGAACTTATTAAAGGCAGTATCCTTGCTGCTCTGCTTTATATACTTGCACCGTACGCTGCTGCATTTTTTCAAGCTCCCGAAACCGCCGCGATTCTTCGTGTTATCGCCGCAAGCGTTATGGTGCAACATATAACCAATATCGCAATTGTCGTTTTTGAGAAGGAGCTTGAATTCCATAAATTTTTTTTGTTTAACCTTACCGGCACGGTGGGGGAACTAATCATATCAACTACCGCAGCCCTGTTTTTTCGGAGCGTATGGGCACTGGTGGCAGGGCGACTTGCAGGGGATTTGATACGTTGTGGTGTTTCTTTTTTCCTTGCGCCCTGCACCCCGAGGTTCAGGTTGAGTCTTGCCCGTTTTTGGGAGCTCTTCAGTTTTGGCAAATGGGTACTGGGATCCGGGATTTTAACGTTTCTGCTCACCCAAGGGGATGATATTCTGGTCGGCAGACTTCTCGGTGTAACCGCCCTCGGTCTTTACCAGATGGCTTACCTGCTTTCCAACCTTCCTGCTACCGAGGTAAGCCACCTCATCTCTCAGATAACTTTCCCTGCTTATGCAAAAATTCAAAACAATGCAGCCAGACTTCGAGACATTTTTTTAATGACCGTCCGGAGCTCAGCGTTGATATCTTTTTTTATGTCAGGTATTGTTTTTGTTTTGGTAGACGACTTTATACAAGTATTTATGAAAGAGCAGTGGCTGCCGATTGTGCCTGCAGTGAAGGTTTTGTGCTTTTTTGGCATGACGCGTTCACTAAATGCCGTTATGGGATCGCTTTTTATGGCAACGGGCAATCCGCATGTTATTACCCTAGTGGGTTCACTACAACTTGTTTTACTCGCGATTATTATTGTACCCTTGACTATTTTTTTTGGTATTACCGGCACAGCCTGTGCGGTCGTGATTCCCAATACGGCTGCCTTGCTCTATTTGATGGTACGGCTGCCGCATTCAGTTAACATAACACCGCTAAGGTATATAAGAAATCTACTCCCCCCTCTGTGCGGTTGCACCATGATACTTTTGATGCTCTCTTATCTAAAAACGGGTAGTACGGTGGGGAGCGGGTATGGCATGTTTTTTATAAACGTTTGCATAGGGATAGCACTATATTTTTCCACAACTTTTCTGGTGGATAGGGTCTGTGGTGGAGAATTGCTGCAAACACTCAAACATATACAGGGGCTTGTAAGGACTGATGGAGCATAATCAATATTTGTTCAATCCATCCTATATTGGTGAACGCCCTGATATTGTACAGCTTATTCCCCGAGAATCTCTGCAACGTATTCTGGATGTGGGATGCAGCACAGGCATGCTTGGCGCAACGCTGAAACAACATAGTCAGATTGAGGTTGTCGGGATAGAAGCAAATGAAGCTATGGCAACATTGGCAAAAAAAAGGCTCGACCGCGTTATTTGTGCAGATGTGGAGACACTTAACTTTGATGCCTGCTTTGAGCGGAAATATTTCACCTGTATTGTTTTTGCCGATATTCTTGAGCATCTTAAGGACCCTTGGACAGTTTTGCGACAGCTCGTGCAGTTTTTGCACGATGAGGGGACAGTTGTCGCAAGCATTCCCAATGTCGGCCACTACAGCACGGCTGCAAACCTCATTTTGCGACAGCGCTGGCTTTACTCTGAACGGGGCATTCTTGATAAAAATCACCTGCGTTTTTTTACACTCGAAAGTATCCACACCCTTTTTAATGGTGCCTCGTTGTGTATCACCACATTTGAAAGAAATTATCGCTTGCTTGAGCGTCCGCACTGGATTAATGCGTATGCAAAATACTGCTCGTTTGGTGTGCTAAAAGATTTGCTGACCTTTCAATATATTGTTGCTGCTCATAAAAAAACTGGCAATGCACATTAGTATTCTTTGTCCGGACGCTGCCAGCAATTGTATGGGGCGGGTATCACTGCTGGCGCGCATGCTGCAGAAAAATCACCATGTGGAGATTGTCGGGGCTTTGCTTGGTGAATCCCTTTGGCAGCCGTTAGTTGGTGATGATTCGCTGTTGTGCACTACTTTCGCACTGCGCGGTGCGGTTCCGCTGGGGGATATCAGACGGCTGCTTGGAGCAGTGCGCGGCGATGTGGTGTATGCCTGTAAGCCATTGATGACCAGTTTTGGAATCGGGCTGATACAGCGCGTAGCAGCTTCGCGAAAACTCCTGCTCGATATTGATGACTGGGATCGGGGATTTATACGGGAGCTGTATGCAGGCAAAGGCATCCTCACACGGATCAGATTTTTTATGAAATCGCACCGTACGCCCTATGCCCCCCATGCTTTTCTAAATGCATGGTGCATGGAAAAGCTTGTCAAATGTGCCGATGGCATTACGGTTGCAAACCGGTTTCTTCAAAAAAAATTCGGTGGCGAATTGATATGGCATGTCCGTGATACGGAGATATTTCGGCCTGACCGTTTTGACCGCGAAACAGCGCGGCAGCACTACGGTATTGCTCAGGACAAAAAAATTATTCTTTTTTTAGGAACGCCCCGCCCCTGGAAGGGGCTTGATGACTTGATTGATGCTGTGCAGCTTATCAAGGAGCAGGCTGTTATGCTTGTGGTTGTTGGACTGCATGATGATCCGTACTGTCGCACCATTATTGCTCGAGCTACTTCTGTTTTGGGAGAGAGGTTTTTGGGATTTGGCATGCAACCATTTTCTGCGGTGCCAAAGTTCCTTGCAGCTGCTGATGTTGTAGTTATTCCGCAGAAAAAAAATGCGGCAACCATAGGACAGGTGCCCGCAAAGGTTTTTGATGCGATGGCAATGGCAAAGCCGATAATCGGTACGGCTGTTTCAGACATGCCTGAAATCCTTGATGGGTGCGGTTGGATTGTGGAACCAGACAAGCCCGCATGTCTTGCAACTGCCCTTGAGTATGTTTTTGCGCATCCCCGTGAAGCGGTATACAGGGGGAAGGCAGCACGGCAGAAATGCGTTGAACGTTACAGCGTCATGGCAATGGAACAACGGTTGGAGAATCTGTTGCAATCACTGGGAAAGGCACGGCAAAGGAGAGCCTCATGAGAAGCCAACCGCCTGCTGTTAGTATAATCATCCCTACCTATAACAGGGCATCGGTGCTGGGGAGATCGCTGCAAAGCCTTGTTGTGCAGACATTTCGTGATGTTGAAATTATTGTCATTGATGATGGCTCCACCGATGAAACTGCTGCTGTGATCAAAGCATATACCGATCCCCCGGTCAGTTATGTTCGGTTTAACCACAATCACGGGGCTGCTGCTGCACGCAACGAGGGGATTCGTCGTGCGCGCGGCTCATATATTGCTTTTCAGGATAGTGACGATGTATGGCACCCCCAAAAGCTTGAGAAGCAGATGGCTCTTTTTAGCAACGCGCCGGAAAAAATCGGGGTTGTATATACCGGTCTGCAGCGGGTTGACGGCACCAAAACGTTTCTGGTGCCTGACCAGAGCCTTTCTCATAAAGAAGGCGATCTTGCCACAGCTCTTGTGCAGGGAAATTTCATTCCGTTGCCTGCTACAGTTGTGCGCAAGGAATGTTTTTCAGCGGCAGGGCTTTTCGACGAAGCGCTTCCCTGTCTGCAAGACTGGGAGTTGTGGCTGAGAATCAGCCAACAGTATCATTTCCGTTACCTTACAGAGCCTCTGGTGACTTCATATTTTTCTTCGGACAGTATCTGCCGCGACAAAAGAAAGCTGATTGTTGCGCTGGAATATATTCTTAACAAGCATCCAAACCTGTTTTACCGTGCGGTGCGTATCCCTATGTACAAGTACCTTGCATATTTGAACTTCTCCTGTGATCAGCTACCGCAGAGCAGAAAATATTTACTGAAGGTATTGAGGGAGGCTCCTGCGAATACAGATGGGCTCTATTTGTTGGTGCTCTTGCTTCTTGCTCCAAAAAAATACAGACAGCATACCGAGCTCCTCTACAACAGATAAGAACTGGCACGAGACACCGGAATTGCAGCAAAAATGTTTTCAGTTGTTTGCGTCTACAACAACAGAGAGGTTTTCCACAATGCACTCTGCAAAAGTTTGGAGCGCCAGACCGCCCCTTTTGAGCTTATCGCCATAGACAATACGCAGCAACAATTCCCCTCTGCTGCAGCGGCTTTGAATTTTGGTGCGCGGCGTGCTGTCGCTCCCAGTGACTACTACCTGTTTGCCCATCAAGATATTGAATTCTATTCGGACACATGGCTCGCGGATGCAAAAGCACTGCTTGATCGTTTACCGCGTCTGGGTGTTGCAGGGGTCGCCGGCATGCCCGATGGGGAAACCGCTCTGGTATCAAACATCACCCATGGAAATCCTCCGGTGGTTGCAGGAAGACGCAACCCCACGAATCCCGTAAGAGTGCAAACCGTTGATGAATGTTTGATCGTTATTCCCCGGTCGGTTTTTGCGTTACAGCCTTTTGACGAGACAGTATGTAACGGCTGGCACATGTACGGCGTTGATTATTGCCTCGACGTCAGACGCAGAGGTCTTGCGGTGTATGTTCTTCCCCTTGCACTGCATCATGCATCATTAGGATCGCGGGATAGGGATTATTTTAAAGCGCTTGGCAGGGTGAAGAGGAAACATCAAAGGCATTGCAAAAAAATTTATTCAACGTGCGGGATCTGGAACACCCGCGTACCGGTGCCTGTGCAATATTTTTTTTGTTTGATCAAAGAAGCACTGCAGGGCATGGCGAAAAAAATGATTGAGCGCGGATATGTTCCCGGGTGGATGAGAAAGAAAAAAAAGAACACGGATTGGTCATAAGAAGAACACCACGACGATGAGCTGGGAACCCTCCGTTGCCATTATTGTACTGAACTGGAATGGATTCGCCGATACCTGCGAGTGTCTGAGATCGCTGCAGCGCGTACACTATGCCAACCGTACGGTCGTGCTTGTTGATAACGGATCTGCCAACAATGAAGGAAGCCGGCTGCAGCAGCTTTTCCCCGAGTTTGTCCTCATCCAAAACCGGATCAACCGGGGATTCTCGGGAGGGAATAATGACGGTATTGTGTGGGCGATGAAACATGGTTTTGAGTATATTGTCAATCTGAACAATGATTGCATCGTTGAACCCTCGTGGCTGACCATTCTTATGAACGGCGTGCAGCAAACCAAGGCTGATTTTGCATCGCCACGCATTATGTACTATCCGGACACAGAGCTTGTTTGCTCACTCGGTGACCGACCGCTGCCCGACGGCTCGGGTCATGCAACGGGAGGTTGTTCCAGCTTTCAAGGGTTAAACAGTATATACCCTATCTTCAGTGCGAGCGGTGCTGCTTCCCTGTATAGTATGCGCTGTCTTGAGGCGATACAAATTAGGCCCGGAGAATTTTTTGATGAGCTTTATTTTGCATATTTCGAGGACATTGATGTGGGTATGCGCCTGCAGGCAAAATCCTTTAAAGGGGTCTGTGTTGCAGATGCAGTTGTCTATCATAAAGGCACACGTTCTGCCGGTGTTCGATCAGCATTTCAGCTGTTTCACCTTGAAAAAAACAGAATGCTTAATGAACTGTTAAACTTTCCTCTCTGGCTGATTCCTATTGGAGAGCTTTGGTATGTTGCACGGCTCTGCCTTCGCTCCGGAAGCCGTTTTTTACAAAAAGCGTCTGTCACTGGTAGATGCGCTGCACCAGCAGCGTCATTACGTGACCGGATCCGTGCTTTTTTCAAGGCACGGTTGTGGATACTTGCCCATGCTGGTGATATTCTGAAAGACCGAGGGATGCGCAAGGCGCGCGGACTTTTAAACAAAAGGATCTATAAACACGTGATGTGGAATTTATTTGAGTCTATCCATTGACCACGGCGCTCAGCAGCGGGGACATCCGGATGTGTACTATTTTGTCTTCACCAGCAGCGTATCCCCGGGCATCAGGCGGGCATTTTTGGTGAGCTTATTGAGCTTTAAGAAGTCGTTAAGCTTCATGCGATGCTTTTTTGCGATGGTAGACGGTGAATCGCCTTTTTGCACGGTGTACCTCATGGTTTTCAGGCGCTGGAGGGAGTCAGGATTCTCCGTCACCACAAGCACCTGTCCAACGACAAGGTCAGTGCCGGAAAGCTGATTGAGTGCCTGAAGGTTTTTAACGGTTGTATGATAGCGCTCGGCAATGTCCCAGATGGTATCCCCTTCCTGCACCACGTGTTCGGTGAGGTTTTCCTTGAGCACAGTCGAAAACCGGGACTGCTTTGCCGGAGCTGGAGAAGCGGTTTTGCCGTACGGTATTTTCAGCTTAGTTCCCTGCACGAGAGGCTGATCCTGGGCAATCCCATTCATAGCTGCTATTGCCTTTGGCGTTGTTCGATATTTTACTGCGATGATTGAGAGCGTGTCTCCCGGTCTTACCTTGTGCACGCTGTAGCTGGGCACTGCCGGCGACCACACCGGAATATCGGCAAGCTGTGCAATGAGCTGTTTTGCCATGCCTTCAGGAACCTTGAGGGTATAGGGCGCCGGCGGTGTCACATCGTTACGCAGCTCGGGATTCAGCTCTTTGAGTTGCGTAAAAGAAATCCCAAGGGCATCGGCGATGGTTTGCAAATGTACCTGCCGGTCAATGTCAACCTTTTCCACAGCGATGACGTTGTCTACCGGTGGCAGCACAAAACCATATTTTTCAGGTTGCTGAACAATATGCAGCACGGCAAGAAAGCGCGGATAAAACGAGGCGGTCTCGCAGGGCAGCCGCCGATACAGGTCCCAGAAGTTATCAAGGTAATTGACCTTCTGGGATCTGATAGCTTTCAACACAATGTTTTCGCCACAGTTATACGCAGCAAGTGCGGTTGACCAGTCGCCAAACAGTGCATGCAGCTCTTTCAAATACGCAATGGCAGCCTGTGTGGATTTGTGTGGATCAAGTCGTTCATCAATCCACTCAGTGCGCTCAAGACCAAACTTATATCCTGTTGAAGCAATAAACTGCCACAGACCCAGTGCCCGTGCCGGCGAGCAGGCATTGACCTTAAAACCACTTTCAATCAGGGGGAGCCATGACAGCTCTTCAGGCAACCCTTCAGCATGGAGGGCTTGCACAATCATGGGTCGGTATCTGCCCGAACGCGCGTAGGCGTCCAAAAACAGGTTGCGTTCACGTTTTGAGAATGCGTCAATGGCATCAGCCACATACGTGTTCATATCAAGGGGGATTGCTTTATGCGACCCGTTGACTGCATTAAAGCGTGTGGTGCGGATTTTGATGATGCGCTGTGCAATGACATGTCGCAGGTCTTCTTTTTGCTGTAGAATTTCTTGGCTGGCGTCAGCAGGGATGCGCAAGACAATTGCATAGGCAGCATCCAGTGCTGCAATGGCAGCGTCATTATCACCCTCTTCCCATTTTTTTTGGGAGGTTTGACACTGCTCAAGAGCCTGATCAAGCAGTGCCTCATACAGATGAGCACCCACGCTCTTTTTTGCTGACAGGATTGATGATGCTTCTCCGCGGCACGGGGGGTGGGTGCCCGTGGTCGAAAGGCTAGTGCATCCCGAGAGCATTGCTGCACACACGATTACGCACCACGATAGTCGTACTCTCATAACAGTTCCCCGTATGGTCTATCGCTTGGTTGGGGTTGGGCGAAGTGGCGTGTACAAAACAGGCAAAGTTATGTGGGTATTGTACATACTCATCCATGAAAGTAAACAAAAATAAGCACGAGGTATCTTTTTTTTGACGGCGCTCTTGGGTCTGTGCTACAAACCAGACAAACCGTAGTGCTGGGAGCCCCCTGCATGGTACTGTATGACTGGGTGTGCTGCATAACCTATGTTTGTTTTCTCTGCGGTGCAGCAGGGTATTTTAGGAACCACGCGCCGGCACGCTCGCTGTGGATTATGGCAGCAAGCGTAACCGTTGATTTTTTTGCTACGGTCATTCCCAATTCCGGCTGCAAATCACTCGCCATCAATATCGGTGCAAGCCTTGAAATTATAGCTGCAATTACGCTTGGGGCTTTTGTCTGGCTTTTGTTTCTGGGTGCAGTCTTTGTGCGTTTGATGGGGAAACCGACACTCTTTTTTGTTTTTATTAGCAGTATAAAAATTCTATGGTTTGTGGATCTGGTGCTGTTTTTCCATGGCGTTGTCAGATTTCAGCCATAACAGACGCGCTGCACGTCGTCTCTCAAAAACAAACACCGTGCAGGCATTTCTTTCAGCACGATGAATTTTTTTTGCCCAAGGAGAGTGGGGGGATCTTATTTTCGCGACCGTGCAGTAAACGGCGAATGTTGTCCTTATGTCTGAGCACAATGCACAGCCCCATGCAGATACTCAGCAGGACAACCGGGAGGGGGAAGGCATAAGCCGTGAGTGCAACCGGCATCAGCACTGCACACGTGAGTGAGCCTACGGCAACGTACCGTGAGAGCCCAACTATAAGCACAAACAGTACTGCTGCGACCACCGTCACTGCCGGCGCAAGACAGAGCAGTACGCCACAACATGTTGCAACGCCTTTACCTCCCCGAAATTTCAAATACACTGGAAACAGATGCCCTGCAAACGCAGCGGCGCCCAGTATGCATGCTGCTGTGGTGGAATGAAAAAAGGTGATGCCGCACCAGGCGGGAAGAAAACCTTTGAGCATGTCTCCGCACAGCGTCAGCACTCCCTGCCCGTAACCGAGGACCCGTGCAACATTTGCAGCGCCGATATTACCGCTCCCCTGTGTCCTGATATCAGTCGCATAGCAGCGGGCAATCAGAAGCCCCGTGGGTAGGGAGCCCAGTAGATACGACCCCAGCACGCAGAGGATAAAAGACAGCGTCATGTTCGGTACAACGTGAAGCGTGACCCGTGAGGCATTACTCTGGAAATGACAGATAGTTAAAATTTTTTCTGTTCAGCGCTTACCCTGCCCGTCTCACCTCAGTACCGGTAGTGATCTGGCTTGAACGGTCCGTCAACCGGAACACCGATATAGGCTGCCTGTTCTTTTGTGAGCCGGGTCAGCTTGGCGCCTAAACGGTCAAGGTGCAGCCGCGCTACTTCCTCGTCAAGCTTCTTGGGGAGTGTATAGACTTTTTTCTCGAGTTTTTTGTTGGTTGCAAGCTCTATCTGGGCAAGAACCTGATTGGTGAAGCTGCTGCTCATGACAAAGCTGGGATGTCCTGTGGCGCATCCAAGGTTAACCAGTCTTCCTTCGGCAAGGACGATGATCGAGCGACCTGATTTGAGCGTCCACTTGTCAACCATTGGTTTGACCGGCTGTTTTTTTGCATTTTTTTCAAGGTAGGACATGTCTATTTCACTGTCAAAATGACCAATGTTGCACAGGATTGCTTCGTTTTTCATCTGTTCCATGTGCTTGCCGGTAATGACATGCCAGTTGCCGGTTGCCGTGACAAACAGATCAGCCTCATGCACGATGTCTTCAACGGTTCTGACTTCAAACCCTGCCATGACTGCCTGAAGCGCGCAGATCGGATCCACTTCAGTGACAATGACCCGGGCGCCGAAATTTTTCAACGCCTGAGCACATCCTTTGCCCACATCGCCGTAGCCAAGCACGACACAGGTCTTTCCGGCAATCATAATGTCGGTTGCGCGTTTAATTCCGTCAATGAGTGACTCGCGGCATCCATAGAGGTTGTCAAACTTTGATTTTGTCACTGAATCGTTCACATTGATTGCCGGAAAGAGCAACTCACCCCGCTCCATCATTTTATACAGCCGATGAACGCCGGTGGTGGTTTCCTCAGACACGCCCCTGATCTTTTTTGCAACCTTTGACCAGTGGGCAGGATCACGCTCTAGTCCGGCAGCCAGCCGATCCACGATAATCTGCATTTCCCGATGCGACTGTTTTTTGCGCACCAGACCCGGGTTTTTTTCCGCTGCAACACCAAGGTGTACAAACAAAGTTGCATCGCCACCATCGTCTACGATGAGGTCAGGTCCTGAGCCGTCTGGCCACGTCAGCGCCTGCTCGGTGCACCACCAGTATTCTTCAAGCGTTTCGCCTTTCCAAGCAAAGACGCTTGCAATGCCTTTTTTGGCAACTGCTGCAGCAGCATAATCTTGGGTTGAAAAGATGTTGCAGGATGCCCAGCGAATGGTAGCTCCCAAGTGGTGGAGCGTATCAATCAGCATTGCAGTTTCAATCGTCATGTGCAGGCTGCCGGTGATTTTTAGTCCTTTGAGCGGCTTGCGGGGTCCGTATTTTTTTCTGAGTGACATAAGCCCGGGCATCTCCTTTTCGGCAAGCTGCATTTCCCGGAGCCCTTGTTCAGCAAGGGTTATGTCTTTAACCCGGTAGGGCAATGCAAGGTCAAGGGGTAAAACCGAGGTACGTGCCATTCTTTCTCCTTTGCAAAAACATAAGTGGTTTGAGCAGAACGTCTACTCGCGTGTTGTTTAAGTATGTCGGTTTTTATGCAAAAAGTCAACGCATTTCCCGAAGGCGCTCTGGCATTATGCTGTTGATTTTTTTTGCGATGTGGCATATACAATAGCAACTTTGAGACGATCTGATGCACGGGCAGACAGGTACGCAAGGCGAATATGCGGCATTTGTGCTCACAGGCCATTGTGTTGCGCACGTTTGATTATGGTGAATCCGACAGAATTGTTTCATTGTACACTAAGGATTTTGGCAGACTGCGCATGATCGCCAAGGGCGCCAAACGCAGCCATAAGCGGTTTGGCAGTGGTCTTGAGCTGTTTACCCACATCCAAGCTTTTTTTGCCGACCGTGAAAACCGCGGACTTGCTCGGCTTGAGCGTTGTCAGATCATTACGGCATTCCAGCAGATTGCAGAAGATATCCGCCGGGCGGTTTTTGGTGCCTATATGCTTGAGCTTGTAGATACCCTGACCCCGGAACGGGAGCAGCATGAAGAAATCTTTTCCCTGCTTCTTTTCTTTATCCCCCTGCTGATGAGCAGTTCGTTTCGGGAAGACCTGCTTCGGGTTTTTGAACTGCGATTGTTTTCATTGCTTGGGTACCAGCCGCGGTTTCTGCACTGTGTTGTCTGCGGCGAAAACTTCACCGGAGCGCAGCACTATACATTTTCCGTGCAGCGCGGCGGCATTGTCTGCTCCCGGTGTCAGGAGCTCGTAGCGGATCTGTTGCCGCTGTCAAACGGCACCATCCGGCTTTTTCAGCAGGCAATAGAACTTGAGATACCCAAGCTGAGCAGGCTTGTTTTTTCTTCGTACGAGCATGAAGAGGGACGCCGGATACTCAGCAAGTTTCTTGAGTACCACCTCGGCAGAAAACCCCGCTCCCTTACGGTGATGGAACAACTGGCGTGAGAGCAGAGGACAGAATCCGGCAAAAAAAATCCTTAGCGTATCGTTTGCACCTCATGTAGAATGGAGTACACTGGTGACGTTTCAAGAACTCATTTTTTCATTGCAAACGTACTGGGCGAACCAGGGGTGCGTGGTCCAGCAACCCTATGACCTTGAAGTTGGGGCAGGCACGTTCCACCCTGCTACGTTCCTCCGGTCACTTGGCCCCGAGCCATGGAATGTGGCATATGTTGAGCCATCCCGTAGACCCAAAGACGGACGCTACGGGGAGAACCCAAACCGTTTGCAGCATTACTACCAGTTTCAGGTTGTTATGAAACCCTCGCCTTTGGAGATACAGGAGCTGTATCTTAACAGTCTTCGATCCCTGCACCTTGATCCGATTGAACATGACATCAGGTTTGTTGAAGACGACTGGGAATCACCGACACTCGGCGCGTGGGGACTTGGGTGGGAGGTCTGGCTGGACGGCATGGAAATTACCCAGTTCACCTATTTTCAACAGTGCGGCGGCATTGATTTGAAGCCGGTTTCAGTTGAGATAACCTACGGTATTGAACGCATTGCCATGTATCTGCAACAGAAGGACAATGTGTTTGATATCCTCTGGGCACCGGGCATCACCTATGGCGATATTCATCACCAGAGCGAGGTGGAATTCTCAAAATATAACTTTGAGATCGCTAATACGGCGATGCTGTTTGATCTGTTTGCAAAATTTGAACAGGAATCCCGCGAGGTGCTCAGCAAAGGGCTTGTGTTGCCAGCCTACGACTATTGTCTGAAATGTTCCCATGTGTTTAATTTGCTTGATGCACGGGGAGCGATCAGCGTGACCGAGCGCACCAGTTATATTGCCCGGGTGCGCAACCTCGCCCGTGCTGCTGCCGAGGCATATCTTGCCCAGCGCGAACGCAGGGGATTCCCGCTGTTGCACAAGACCACCTGACCCTGAGGCACCCGTGCAGCAGGTATAGGTACGCAGACGGCTGCTCAACAGGTTGCATTAAAAATTTTGAACAGACAATGAACGCTATGACACAGGAACTGCTTCTTGAAATCGGCACCGAAGAAATCCCCGCTGCTTTTTTGCCGGGTGCGCTTACCGCACTGAAAACCATTGCAGAAAAAGAGTTTGCTGACCAGCGGATTGCCGCCAGTACACTCGTCACCTTTGGTACCCCGCGGCGTCTGGTGCTTATGGCTCGTGAGGTGGCAGCGGCGCAGCGTGATCTTGTCGTCACGAAAACAGGACCGGCGAAACGCGCTGCGTTTGCACCAGACGGCACGCCGACCCCGGCAGCAATCGGGTTTGCAAAAAGTCAAGGCGTTGCGGTTGAAGACCTGACGGTGGTGACAACAGACAAGGGGGAATATCTCTGCGCACAGCGCAGGGAAAAAGGCACTCCGACCCACCTGCTGCTGCCAGAGCTTTTGCCGCGCATCATTGCGCAACTCCCCTTTCCCAAGTCCATGCGCTGGAAAGACATTGACACACGCTTTGCCCGGCCGATTCACTGGATCCTTGCGCTGTTTGGCGGCTCGGTGATCCCGTTTTCCTTTGGCGGGGTAACGTCATCTGCCCAGACCCGTGGTCATCGCTTTATGGCGCCTGCACCGGTGGCGGTCAGTGGTATTGACTCTTATCTGCAGGCACTGGAACAAGGCTCGGTTGTCATTGATCCAGCGCAGCGGAAAAAGATCATTGTCGAAAAACTTCGGCAGCTCGCCGAGACGGTTGGTGGCAGACCGGATGAGGACGAGGCACTGCTTGATGAGGTTTGCTTTCTGGTCGAGGCTCCGTTTCCGGTGCTGTGCTCGTTTGAACAAACGTTTTTGACGCTCCCGGTTGCGGTGCTCGTAACCACTATGAAAAAACACCAGAAGTATTTCCCTGTTCTTGGCGCAGACGGAGCACCGCTCCACTATTTTATTGCGGTCAACAACACTAACTGTGCGCGTCCGGAGATCGTTATCAATGGTCATGAGCGGGTGCTGCGTGCTCGGCTTGCTGATGCGCGATTTTTCTATACTGAAGACCTGAAAAAAAGCCTGAGCGATCTAACTGAATCACTGCGCGGTGTTGTATTTCAAGCACAGCTTGGCACCTCGTATGAAAAAGTGATGCGGTTTCAGGCGCTCGCGGTTCACCTTACCACAGCCCTTGGCAAAACGTCTTTGATTGAACCTGTGCGGCGGGCAGCCTATTTATGCAAAGCTGATCTGATGTCGGAAATGGTCGGCGAGTTTCCCGAGCTCCAGGGCATTATGGGCAGGGAATATGCCCGGCATGCAGGCGAGCCGGAAGTTGTCGCTGAGGCGTTGTTTGAGCATTACCTGCCGCGGTTTGCGGGTGACCGGCTGCCAGCAACTGATGTTGGCGCTATTGTCAGTATCAGTGACAAGCTGGATACCATTGTGGGGTGTTTCGGCGTGGGACTGATTCCTACGGGCACGGCAGACCCGTACGCACTGCGGCGCCAGTGTTTAGGAATTATCAATATCATTCTCGATAAAAAGTACTGGCTTTCGCTTGCCGATCTGATTAGATTCGCGCTTGAACAGCTTGCCGATAAGCTGAGCCGACCGGCTGAGGATGTTCAGCGGGATGTGCTTGAGTTTTTTAGTGGCAGACTTGCCACCGTGTTTGCCGGGCAAGGGTTTGCCTATGACGTGGTTGATGCAGTGCTGGCGCGCGGGGTGGATAATATTACGGACAGCGCACACCGCGTCGCTGCGCTGCAGCAGATGAAGCAGGACCCTGCGTTTGAATCTCTTGCCACCGCATTCAAACGGGTGGTAAACATTCTGCGCAGCGCTTCCCCATCGGGCAAGGTTCATACGGAGCTGTTGCAGCACGAGGCAGAGCAGGAACTGCACCGGCAGTGGTGCGCCATCAGCGATCAGGTGCGCACGTATATGGACACCCACCGCTACGCCGAGGCACTCCAGTTGATTGCAACGCTGCGCGGTGCAGTTGATGGGTTTTTTGATAAAGTGCTGGTAATGGCAGAAGACCCGCGGCTTAGAAACAACCGTCTGTGTCTGCTGCAGGAAATACAAGGGCTTTTTGCCTCATTTGCTGACTTTTCAAAAATTGCCTCGTCGTGAGGCGGGTATCTTGCATAAGGGAGGATGTTATGGCGACCAAGAAAAAATATGTGTACTTTTTTGGAGCGGGAAAAGCCGAAGGCAGAGCTGACATGAAAAACTTGCTTGGCGGAAAGGGTGCAAACCTTGCTGAAATGTGCCACCTGAAACTGCCGGTACCTGCAGGCTTTACCATTACCACTGAATGCTGCGTGGATTATTTCAAGGCAGGCGGCCGTTTCCCGAAAGGCTTGGAGGCAGAGGTTAGGTCAGCGCTCAAGCAGGTTGAAAAGGAGATGGGCATGCGGTTTGCCGATCCGGAAAACCCCCTGCTGGTATCCTGCCGGTCAGGGGCACGCAAATCAATGCCCGGCATGATGGAAACCGTGCTCAACGTGGGGCTTGCTTCATGTACGATACCTGGGCTCATCAAAAAAACCGGCAATGAGCGTTTTGTCTATGATGCGTATCGTCGGCTCATCATGATGTACTCAGATGTGGTTATGGAAAAAGCAGAGGGGATTGAACCAGTTGAGGGGAAGGGCATTCGCAAGCAACTGGATGATATCCTTGACGACTACAAACGACAGAAAGGTTACGCCTCAGATACTGATTTAACTGCAGATGATCTGAAATCCCTCATCGCGACCTTCAAGCAGCAGGTGCGCACGGTGCTGGGTAAGGAATTTCCCGATGACCCGTGGGAGCAGCTCTGGGGCGCTATTGGAGCAGTGTTCAAGAGCTGGAACGGCAAGCGCGCGGTGTCCTACCGCCGCATTGAAGGAATCCCTGATGACTGGGGCACCGCAGTCAACGTCCAGTCTATGGTGTTCGGGAATATGGGCGAGTCTTCAGCAACCGGCGTTGCGTTTTCACGCAACCCTGCGACCGGTGAAAACAAGTTTTATGGTGAGTGGCTGGTCAATGCGCAAGGCGAAGATGTGGTTGCCGGTATCCGCACCCCGAATCCTTTGAACAAGGAAACAAAAAATGAACAGAACAAACACCTGCCGTCGCTGCAGGAAGCAATGCCCAGCCTGTATCAGCAGCTTGATAGCATTCGCACCAAGCTTGAGAAACACTACCGCGACATGCAGGACATTGAGTTTACCATTCAGGAAGGCAAGCTCTACATGCTGCAGTGCCGTAACGGCAAACGAACCGGCACCGCTGCGCTCAACATGGCAATGGATATGCTTGAGGAAAAACTGATTGACGAGAAGACCGCAATTCAGCGCGTTGAGCCTGCACATCTTGATCAACTGCTGCATCCGTTTGTTGACCCTGCTGCCGAAACAAGCGCAAAAGTCATCGCGCGAGGTCTTCCTGCAGGTCCTGGCGGGGCAACTGGTCAGATTGTCTTTACTGCTGAAGATGCGGTTGCGTGGGCAGCGCAGGGCAACAAGGTGATTCTGGTGCGCGAGGAGACCAATCCTGAAGATGTTGAAGGTATGCGGGCAGCGCAGGGCATTCTCACCGCGCGCGGCGGTATGACCTCACACGCAGCGCTGGTGGCGCGCGGCTGGGGCAAATGCTGCATCGTGGGTGCTGGCGAAATCCATGTAGCTGGCAAACAGATGACAGTTCACGGCACAACCTACCGCGAAGGCGACTGGATTACGCTCAACGGCACACGGGGCATTGTGTACGAGGGCAAACTGCCCATGATTGATGCCTCTGAGAATCCCCGATTCAAGAAGTTTATGCAGCTTGTTGATAAGTATCGCACGATCGGCGTGCGCACAAATGCAGACACGCCTGAAGACGCGCGGATAGCACGGGCTTTTGGCGCTGAGGGCATCGGGCTTTTCAGAACCGAACACATGTTTTACGGCGCAGGCTCTGACCAGCCGCTCTTTTTGCTGCGCAAGATGATTCTGAGCAAAAACGCCGCAGAGCGGCGGCAGGCGCTCGACGAGCTGTTTCCGTTTGTGAAACGCGATATCAAAAACACGCTCGCGGCAATGGAAGGGCTACCGGTGACGATCCGGCTGCTTGACCCGCCGCTCCATGAGTTTGTGCCGCAGAGTCCTGAGAAACAGGCTGAGCTTGCCGCAGCGCTCGGCATCACGGCAGATGACGTGCGCAAGCGCGGGGAGGCGCTGCATGAGGCAAATCCCATGATGGGGCACCGAGGGGTGCGGCTTGGCATCACCTATCCCGAGGTCACCGAAATGCAGGTGCGCGCGATTTTCGAAGCAGCGGCTGAGCTGAACAAGGAGAACAAAAAAGCAAAGCCAGAAATCATGATTCCCGTCACCTGTGATGCGCGGGAGTTGAAGCACCAAAAGGCTATCATCAGCCGCGTGCACGATGAGGTCTGCCAGCGCATGGGGGTTCGCTCGATTCCGCACCTTGTCGGTACGATGATCGAAATCCCGCGCGCCGCGTTACTTGCTGACCGCATGGCAGAAGAGGCTGAGTTCTTCTCTTTCGGTACCAATGACCTGACACAAATGGGGTTTGGGTTTAGCCGTGATGACATCGGCGGGTTTTTGCCGGAGTATCTTGACAAGAAGATTTTGCCGGCAGACCCATTTCAGACCATTGATCAGGATGGTATTGGTCAACTGATCCAGATGGCGGTTGAGCGCGGCCGTGCAACGCGCAAAGACCTGAAGATCGGTATCTGTGGTGAGCAAGGTGGTGATCCGGCATCGGTGGCGTTTTGCAACAGGGTCGGGCTGACGTATGTGAGCTGCTCGCCGTTCCGCGTGCCCATTGCTCGGCTTGCTGCTGCTCAGGCAGCGCTTGAGGCACAGCAGCAGAAAAAAGCAAAACCTGCTGCACAGAAAAAGTCACAAAAGGCATCACCTGCCACAAAAACAAAGAAAAAACCGGTACAGAAGACAAAGGCAAAAAGGAAATAAAAACCCCGTTGTTGCCCTATAAAAAAACGGCTCTGTGACCATTTGTTGCAGAGCCGTTTTTATGAAAATTCAAAACTTGAATACCCCGCTTTGTAAGCGGGGATGAAGAGTTTTTTGCCGAAGGCAATCAGGGATATGATATACGAAAAAGCAAGGGACTTA
>Ga0209162_1000399_pt1 | contig 48200 bp, 41 predicted proteins | sample YNPNPMetaG_FD_187121 | JGI IMG/M metagenome (GOLD analysis project Ga0209162, IMG submission 187121) | Anoxygenic and chlorotrophic microbial mat microbial communities from Yellowstone National Park, USA - YNP NP MetaG (SPAdes) (version 2) ...
GGGAGGGCTACGCCCTCCCAAACCCTCCCAGGGGCCGGGGCCTGGGTGCGCGGGCCTCCGGCCCGCGTCCGCTGAGGTATGGGGAAACCCGGTTTCCCCACCCCCCTCGCCGAGGGCTTATTTTCACCTCAGCCGTCCATGCGGCTCGCGCCGCACGATGAAAAAAGGTTCTTCTTAGGAGGGCTACGCCCTCCCAAACCCTCCCAGGGGCCGGGGCCTGGGTGCGCGGGCCTCCGGCCCGCGTCCGCGGGGGTATGGGGAAACCGGGTTTCCCCATACCCCTCGCCGAGGGCTTATTTTCACGTTAGATGTCCATGCGGCTACGCCGCACAACGCCGCAATGAACCTACGGTTGTTCTTGGGACGGCTTCGCCCTCCCAAACCCTCCCGCGGGTGGGGGGATGGGGAAACCAGGTTTCCCCATTCCCCTGCTTGAGGACCAGGCCCTCCCGCGGGCGGGGGCGTGGGGAAACCCGGTTTCCCCATGCCCCTGCTCCAGCAGCCTATGTTCACGGTAGCCATCCATGCGGCTCCGCCGCAACCCAACGTGATGAACACAAGGTTGTTCCTGGGAGGGCTGCGCCCTCCCAGACCCTCCCGTGAACGGCCTATGCTCACGTCAGGCCCGTCGTGGCGCTCTCCGACGGGCGCATTCCTCCCTGTCCCACATACAGCAGGGCCATGCTGGCGAGAAGCAGGGCCGCCCCGGCGATGCCGCCCGGCCCGAGCCGTTCGCCAAGCAGCAGCACGGCAAGCATGGTCGAACCAAGTGGTTCGAGCAGGCTGACAATCGCGGCCGCCGTGGCCGGCACGGTGCGCAACCCGCGCAGGTAGAGCACGTAGGCGAAGGCCGTCGGCGCCAGGCCCAGGTAGAACAACAGCGCCCATCCCGCGGGAGGATACTCCACGACCAGGCCGCTGGCAAGGGCCGGCGGCAGCAACACGACCGCGCCCAGGGTGAAGGCCATGGTTATTGGCTGCAACGGATGGTAATGCGGAGCGACCACCCGGCTGCCCAGCACCACCAGGCTGTAGCAGAACCCGGCGCCGAGGGCCAGGGCCGCGCCGATCCAGAGCGTGGGGCCGCCGGATGTAGGCGCGCCGCCCACGAGCAGCGCCGTGCCGCCAATGGCCCCGACCAGGGCCACGCCCGTGAGCCAGTAGAATCGCTCGCGCAGAAAGAACCCCGCCAGGAGAGCGGTAAAGATCGGCGCGCTACAAATATTGATCATCACAGCCGCGGCTACCCCCAGGCGGGGGATCGCCGCGAAGTAGCATAACTGGTAGCCGGCAAACGCTGCGCCGATCAACCCCATCACCAGGAGATGGGGCCGCTGCACGCGCCAGAACGCTGGTCCCACCATCAGGCGGCTCGCCAGCAACAGGGCCGGGGCGGCAATGAGCAGCCGCAAAAAGCCTATCGAAAACGGATTGGTCGCGGCCAGCGCATACAACAGGCTTACCGCTACGCCAATCGTGCCCCAGATCAACGCTGCCAGACCGACAAAGGCCAGTCCCACGCGCATACTTCCCGGCCTCTCGCCCATCAAGCTCCTTCGGGCGCACCCTCGGCTTCCCTGGTGTGCTCCTCAATAAACTGGCGGATGGCGGTAAAGACTTCGATGTCAATGATCACCCCGGTTGGATATCCCTTCTGGGTCACGACGATCGGCTGATGGTTGGCCTGCGATCGCTTGATGAGCGCCGCGAGTGATGAAGCGGCCTTCGAGATCGGCACGACGCCCCGCTCAAGATCAACGCTACGCATGCACTTCGCGAGATCCAGTGATGTCATCGGCGGATTCCTCCGTGTCGAATAGTACACTACTCCTGCGTCCGAGCCAGGCTGATGGGTCAGCCTTCGCCCGGTAAGGTCGAAGCCCTGGCCGTGGCAATACTTCGGCCTTACCTGGAGGGATATGGAGCAACCTGGTTCCCCTCTACCGCGCAGGGTGCTAACGTGAACATAGGCTGCCGGAGCAGGGGCGTGGGGAAACCGGGTTTCCCCACGCCCCCGCCCGCGGGAGGGCATGGCCGCCTGATCTACCTACCGCATCCCGGTACTCCCTCACGCCCCCGCCCGCGGGAGGGCCTGGCTCTCAAGCAGGGGGATGGGGAAACCGGGTTTCCCCATCCCCCTGCCCGCGGGAGGGTCTGGGAGGGCGTAGCCGTCCCAAGAAGAACCTATGTTCATCCTGTTCGTGTAGGGCGCAGCTGCATGGACGGCTGATGAGAGATCTTCGAAGATCTTCGGTAGAAGACACCAGATTCTCACCATTAAGCGATGAGCAGAAGATTGATCACCTTCCACCATAGGGTAGTCCGCCAGGCGATCTTTGTCAAGCGGGGCGGCGATATTTCAAGGATCGCGCAGGGTCGGCCTCCGGCAGCCGGTGGGATGCGGGGCGGTGTAGCCGACCCAGAGGCGTCGAAGTCAGGCCGCGCCTGCCGACGCGAGCGGTGCGAGAGGGTGGCTGGGAGGCAGCGCTTCCCGGCGCTCCTCCGAACGGTTGTCTCAGGGTCGCTACGCCGCGATGGGCTCGCGTTCGGCGCCCTGCGCGACAACCGCCCGCAGGCGCGCCACCAGTGGCGGGAGGGTCTCAAGCACGTAGGTGATGTCGGCCTCGATCACGCCATGGCCCAGCGAAAAGCGCACCGAGGCGTTGGCGGCTGCGGGAGAAAGGCCCAGGGCCAGCAGCACGTGGGAGGGTTCCAGCGACCCGCTGGTGCAGGCCGAGCCGCTGCTGGCGCAGATGCCCGCCTGGTCGAGCAACAGGAGCAGGCTTTCGCCCTCGATGCCGGCGAAGCCCAGGTTGGCGTTGCCGGGCAGACGCTGGACGCGGTCGCCATTGAGCCAGCTATCCGGCACAGCGGCGAGCACCCCGTCAATCAGACGCTCGCGGAGGGTGCGCATACGTTCCATGGCGGCGGGGCGGCGCTCCTCGGCAAGCGTCAGGGCCGCGGCCAGACCGACGATGCCGGCCACGTTCTCGGTGCCCGCGCGCCGCCGCCGCTCCTGGGCCCCGCCGTTGATCTGCGGCAGCAATGGCGCGCCGCGGCGCGCGTAGAGCACGCCCACGCCCTTGGGGCCGTAGAACTTGTGGGCGGTGAGGCTCAGATAATCAACCTTGAGCGCCTCGACATCCAGCGGCAGTACGCCCGCGGCCTGCACCGCATCGGTGTGCAGGGGCACGCCCGCCTCCCGGCAGATCGCCCCCAGTTCGGCAATCGGCTGGATGGTGCCAATCTCATTGTTGGCGTACATCACCGACACCAGGGCCGTGTCGGGTCGCAGCGCGGCCCGCAGATGGTCAGGGCGCACCAGGCCGCCTTCATCTACGGGGAGGAGCGTCACCTCAAAGCCGTGCTGCTGCTGCAAGTATTCCCCGGCGTGCAGGACGGCGTGGTGTTCGATGGCGCTGACGATCAGGTGCGCCTGCGCGCCCGCCGCGCGCCGGGCCAGCGCCGCGCCCTTGACCGCCAGGTTGATGCTCTCGCTTCCGCCGCCGGTGAAAATCACCTCACGGCGCGAGCAGCCCAGCACCAGGGCCACCTGTTCACGGGCATCGTCGAGGGCCTGCAGCGCCGCGCGCCCCTGGCGATGGATACTCGATGGATTGCCGTAGTGCTCCGTGAGGTAGGGCAGCATCGCCTCCAGCACGCGCGGATCGAGCGGCGTGGTGGCCGCATGATCCAGGTATATGGTACGCTCGCTCATCAGTGACTCCTCTGCGGAGGGACACGAAGGGTAGTATACCATACCCGATTTATGTGCAACGGGTCCCGGGATAGACGGTCATGCGCTCGGGAAACCAGGTTTCCCCATCCCCCTGCGTGAGGGCTGCGCCCTGCCACACCCTCCTGCAAGGAATGGAAATAGGTTGTTCTTGGGAGGGCTGCGCCCTCCCAAACCCTCCCGCGGGCGGGGGGCTGGGGAAACCGGGTTTCCCCAGCCCCCTGCGCAAGGGCTGCGCTCTCCCAAACCCTCCCGCGGGCGGGGGTATGGGTGAACCAGGTTCCCCCATGTTCACGTTAGCCGTGCATGTGGCTACGCCACACACGAAAGGAATGGAAACAGGTTGTCCTTGGGAGGGCTTTGCTCGCCCAGATCCTCCCGGCGGGTGAGGGGATGGGGAAACCCGGTTCCCCATCCCCCTGCGTGAGGGCTGCACCCGCCCAAACCCTTCCGCCAGCCAATCTACCCCGCCCGGCCCCTATGGCGCCTCGAGGCGCGCGCCGCCGGCCTCGACACGCACCCGGCCCATCGCGCCCGGCGGCAGTTCGATGGCCAGGGGCAGGTCGGGGCGCAGGGTCAGCGGGGCGCTGCGGAACACCTCGCGCCCCTCGAGGCTCACCGTCACCGTTGCGCGGGGTACAATGCGCGGCGTCGCCAGGGTCACTGTCAGTCCGCCGTCGTCGCGATGCGTGAGGCCCAGGGCGCCGTCCGCCGTGGCCGTCACCAGGCGGCCCAACCCCCACAGGGGCAGCCAGACGCTCTCGATGCCGCGCGTCGCCCCAGGCGCCAGGGACGGGTCGTCCCAGAAGGTCGCCTGGGCCCCGCTCCAGAGTTCGACGTAGCCGCTGTCGTCGTCGGTGTACAGGCGCGGGTCATTGTGTGGCCCAAAGCCGAAGATCTTGCCGCCAGCAACGCCCGAACCGTGCGCCACCGCCACCCCGCTGTCGGCATTCACGTCATAGACCCCCAGAAATGGCGGCGATTCAGGGGTGAAGGCCCCCAGATACCCTGTCCAGGCAGCGGGATCGCTCAGGTCGCGCCCATCGTGGCGCGGCCAGGCGATACGCCCGCGCGGGCCGGGCAGCCCCGGGTCGCCGGTAGCATGGACGATCATCTCCCCGGCGGGGACCACGAAGCGCAGGCCCGGCCCCACCCGGTTGTCGCCTGCCGGGCTGAGCATGGCGTTGGTCCACATCTGCAGCGGCTGCGCGGCGCCAGCAGGGTTGCGCGCCGCCAGGCGGGCCACGAAGCGCGCCTCCTCGGCGCGCAGGATGATGCTGCCGCTCACGGCGAAGCCCCGCTGCCGCTCGCTGGTCGAGGTTCGCACCGTTACCGCGTCGCGGCCGCGGATCACCGTCAGGTCCCAGGGGAGATGTTCCAGATAGCCGTGCTCCTCGGTGGGTACGGCCCACTCCAACCCGCCCACCCCCAGCCACCAGCCACGTTGGCCGAAGGGCGCGGGTTTGATCACCGGGTTCTGGTAGAAGATCGCCCGCCCGCTGGCGCGATCCACCGCCTGGAGCAGGCGCCCGCCCAGCTCCGGCAGAAAGGTCAGGCTGAGGAAGCGGTTCTCGACCACCACGGCCCGGTAGGCGCGGGGCCGTGGCGGGCCTGCCTGGCTCAACGCAAGGCGTTCGTAGGGAAAGATTGGATCACCGGGCGAAGTGGGACGCAGCGCCGGCGCCAGGTCGTAAGTCGGGATCGCCAGGGTGGTCTCGCGCACACTGAGCGGTTGGGAGGGCACCGGACGGGCATAGCGCAGTTCGTGGCCATGGCGCCAGCGCAGGTAGTGCTGGCCCACGTTGCCCATCTCCACCCGCCAGCGTTCGGGGTTGGCGGGTGTGTAGGTGAGCAGCCGGCGCTCGAAGGCCTGGACCAGCACCGTCGTGTCGCGCCCGCCCACCCGCGCGCGCGCCCAGAACGGCTCGGTGATCGGGCGCCCGAAGACGAAGAGCGGGTCGAGCCAGGCCCGCTGCTGTTCCATAAAGCGCTCGAACACCAGGGGCAGGTTGCGTCCCGTCACTTCATCGTAGCGCGCGATGGCGGTTTCGGGGCGCGCCAGGTCCGGGTCGGCGCCGCTGCCGGCGGGGCCAAAAGTGGCGCTGACCGGCTCGCCGAGGCGGGGCGGGGCGCGCCCGGCGCCGTCGAGCGCGGCTAGAGGCGCGAGCATGGCGTAGGTGGGCGCGTCGGGATTGTCGGTCAGATCGCCGGCCACGGGAATGGCGGCTGGCGCGCGGGGCACGAAGGTTGTCGCTCCAACCTGCACCCGTCCGCTGATCATCTCGACCACCAGCAGTCCGGTGGTCACGAACCAGGGCGAGCGGCGGTTCCCGGCGGGGTCGCCGATCTCCATGCGCCCCTTATCGAAGTACTGCACCAGACGCGTGCCGCCGGGCGCCTGATCGTAGCGCTCGTAGCGCCGCTCACCAGGCAGGGCGCCCCATGTCCACGAACGACTGGCCCCGCCCGCTACCGGCAGGTCGGCCCGCGCCCACAGGTCGCGAAAGGCCGGGTCGGCAAACCCATCGGGAACGGCGGGGTTGGCCAGGGCCACCGGCGAGCAAAGCGCCAGCGCCAGCAGCAGGATGAGCGAGGAGAGGGAGAATGCCCGAAGGAACCCGCGACCCTCGGGATGGAAGCGTTGCATGCAAGCCATGTTTCAAACACACGTGACAGTTCGCCTCGACACGGGAACCCAGGGGTGGCTGTGGAGGGGCCAGGACCCTCCACACACCTCCCCGCCAGACCGTCTTGAACCATGCCTAAGGCATGGTTCAAACGAACCTGGCAATCCAGCCTTCAACTCTACAGCTCTACACCTCCACAGCTCTACAGACCGGTTCGGTAGAGGCGTGGAGCTGTGGAGCAACGGTCAAGCTAGAACGCCCGATCCCGAACCATGCCCAGGGTTCCTGCTCCTCCTCCTGGCCCGTCCTGGGCCGGGGTATGGGGCAACCGGGGTTGTCCCATACCCCCCACCCGGCCCCGGGGCCGCCCTCGGGCACGGACGCGGGGAAAGCGGGGTTCCCCGACACCCAACCTGAAAGGTGGGCACAACAGCCGCTGTTCCTCGGAGAGCGAAGCCCTGCCGAGGGGTAACTGTTCACACCTGGGGTAACCCACGCGCCTGGGAGCGAGAGCAGGACGCCATCGTCGCGTCTCCGCGGGCAAGATTCCCGCGCTCCCGGGAGACATATGAATACTTACGCCGAGGGAAGCTTATGTGCACCTCACAACGCCGAACGGCCCCGGAAAATCAGGCGGCTCAGGAAGATCAAAATGATCGCCCCAACCAGCGCGACGACAAAGGTGGTCAGGTTAAAGCCGCCGGTCAGGTCCACCCCCAGGAAGATTGACGTGAGCCAGCCGCCCAACCAGGCGCCGACCACTCCCAGCAGCAGGTCAATGTACCAGGGGTAGCTGCTGCGCATCACCCAGCCGGCCACTCCACCGACGATCAAACCCATCACGATCCACAGAATGAAGCCCATGATATGCCTCCCGTACACGAGGTGCCGCCGAGGGCCACGCCCTCCGCCGCTCAAGATCGCCGAAGTTCGTTGGGAAATCAGATGCGGCAATCTGCAATCTCCAATCCACAATCTAAATAGGATTACGCCCGCGAGAGCGACTCGGCCAGCCGCTTGAGTTTCTGGAGCGTATTCTTGACCCGCAGAGCATCGACCGGATTGCCGCCGGCCACGAAGTTGCCTAGCAAGCCGCCTGGCACATCGTAGGCGTAGGTGTAACGCACCCGCGAGTCATTGGCTCCAAGCTTGAGAAAGCCGCCCGAGCGGTCAATGTCGAAGGTGTGATGGCGCTCATCGTTGCCCATGCGGGTGGCCAGTTTGAGGATCATGCGCTTCTGGTCCACGTCCAGGACGGCGCCGGAGCCGCTGTCGTTGCCGTGGCGCCACTGAAAGGAGGCCCCGGGCGCCGCCTCGGTCAGTCCTTCGACCTGCTCCATTTGCTCGATCCACAGGGGCCACTTCGACGGGTCGGTGATCAACTCCCAGACCGTCTCCGGGGTTGCGTTGATGTCCACATGCTGTTCGAAGGTAACCGCCATGCCTGTCTCCTTTCCGGTATGTCCGGCAGGTTCGCTGTTCCTCGCCGGGCGAAAAGATGTTCCTGTCCTATGCACCGAACCTTTCACATAAGCGGGGAAGCGGGGTATGCGGGGAGGCTGCGCCTCCTCGCACCCCTCAACCGCGTAATACTACAGTTGTAGGTGCGCTCCCCGTCGGGCTGAAAGCCCTCGGCTACGGGGTGCAAAGCCCACCTTGGTGGGCTACACAGGCCACGGAGGTGGCCTTCGCAAGCACTAGCCGAGGCGTTTACGCCGACGGAAACGGGTCATCCGCCGAAATACAACTGTAGTAGTAAGGAGGCCTGTCACATAAGCCATGGTTCGCGCCTACGTTCCCGTTGGCGGGGGCGCAGGGTGGCGCAGCCTCCCCGCGCCTCCCTCAGACGGTTCCGCACAAGGCCGCGCAGCGCAACCAGGCCTGACAGGACTTACGCGGTCACCTCCCGGCGGGCGCGCTGCGGGCATTTCGCCAGGCCGCCCGGCCGCCGCGGGCGAGGAACAGCGGTGCGGGGAGGCTGTACCTCCCCGCACTCCCCCACTGTGTAAGGCCTCCTAAGTTGAGACGCGCGACACGGCGCTCTGGTCACATCATCTGCCGCTCAATGTCGGCGCAGCTTGCCGCGCGCGTAGCCGACCAGGGCGGCCAGCGGGAGCGCCGTGCGCGGCAGAAAGCCGCAGCGCCACAGGCCGCCGTGGTTGGCGCCTTCGGTCAGCAGTTCCAGGGGGTGGGCCAGAGGGTAAGCCGGATCGGCGGCGCAGTCGTCGCAGCGCAGGTCGTGCACCCAGAGGGCGGCCATCAGGGCGCTGGTGGTCTCAGGTTCGAAGATCTCGATCCCGAACAGATCGGCCCCGTCATAGCCGGCTTTGAGGGCCGGGTTCTTGATCACCGAGCGAGTCATGGTCGAAGGGGTGACGTTGATCGCCACGCGCTGCCCGGCGGCCCGCGCGGTGATGGCGCGCCACTGCTGGAGCCGTTTGGCCAGGGCGTAGTTCGGCCCCTGCTCGACGAAGATCCCGTCCACGATCCCGTAGCGTTTGCCGTTGCCCCCATCGAGCAGGCCGCGCACATGGGGTTGGAGCAGTCGTCCGCCGCTCAGCCCGCGCAGCACGCCGGTGGCCAGGGGGCCGAACGGACGCGCGTCGGCGGCATTCCGCATGGTTGCGCGGGCCAGGGCCTCATCAACCGCAAACACATCGGCGGGCGTGGCCATGTACATCAGCGTCGTCTCCGGCCTGGCGGCGCTGACGGTGGCGATGATGGCGTCCATCGCCAGCGAGACCCGCAGGTGGCGCTCGCCGTCCAGGTAGGCCAGCGCGGCGATGTCGAGGGGCGTATCGAGGGAGCGCAGCCAGGCGGCGATCTCCGGCGTCTGGGTGAGCAGATCGGCGCCGGCCAGTTCCGCCCACTGCGTGAGCGGCGCATCGGGGGCGACCGGCTGGCGTACCGGCGCAATCAGGCGGGCGTTGCCGCGGGTCACCAGCTCGGCGATGCGCTCCCAGCGCGCCCGGTCGGGCAGATCAACCGCGACGATGTTGGCGCGCCAGCGGGTCAGAGCGGCCAGCGGCCCGGCCTCCGACCCGGCGCCGAGCAGCACCAGCGTGCGGTCGGAGAGGTCGAACCACTCCGGATGCGCACTGACCCGCCGCAGGGCGCGGGCGTGGCCCGGCTCGATGATCCCGGCGCCTTCCCAGCGCGCGACCTGGGCCAGCAACTCCTCGCCCTGAAGCCGCCGGCCGCGGTAGGAGAGCGACCAGGGTTCGATGGCCGGCGGCCCCTTGCCACACAGTTCGACGCGGAAGAGCGCGTCAGGCCGGGGGCGCCGCATCGCCTCGGCCAGGGTATGCGCGGCGCCGTCGCGGATGAACTCCACCTGCTCCCAGGCCGCGGCAAGCCCGCTGGAGGCGATCGCCAGCGCATGCTCGGGGCGGGCGATCCCGGCTTCGGTGAGGGCGCGCAGATGGCGCGGGTACCGTTTGCGCCAGTTGGCCTCCTCGCGCGCGGCCTGCGCCGCCCGCGGATCGACCCCGGCCAGGGCCGCGCTACAGATCGCCTTATTGGCGCGGGTGGTGCTGCGTTCCCCATCTGCCCCGGCGACGAACTGAATCCCCTCCAGACTGGTTGACGCCATAGAACCTCACAGAACAACGCAAAGCGACGCGAGCGGGGGCTACTCGCCGTAGTATACCTTACCGCCGGGGGCAGGGTGCGGGGAAACCGTAACCGTTCATACCCGGGGTAACCCTCGCGCCTGGGAGCGAGGGCGGGACGCCCTCGTCGCGTCTACGCGGGCAAGCTGCCCGCGCTCCCAGGAGCCATGTGAACACGCACGGGAAACCAGATTTCCCCGCACCCCTGCCTGAGAGGGCGCCGCCTGCCCGAACGACACCAGCCAACCCTACATATTTGACAAAATTAATCATATATATTAAAATTACACCTGCCCGCGACGTGAGCTGCGGCGCGCGCAGCGCGGGGCCGGAGGCGCCGCCAGTCCTTGCCAGAGAAAGATGCCTGAGAGGAGCCGATGACCCGCACCGCTCACCATCCTATACCCTGGAACGATACGACCTTGCAGGCCCTCAATCGGCGCTTCCGTGATGCTCCGCCCGAGGCGTTGCTGGCCTGGGCCGCGGCGGAGTTTGGCGACCGGGCCGCCCTGACCTGCAGCTTCGGCGGCGCCGCCGGCATGGTGTTGCTCGACATGATCGCCCGCCAACGCCTGCCGATTGCGGTGCTTTTTCTCGATACCGATCTGCTCTTTCCCGAGACCTACGCCCTGGCCGCGGAAGTGGAACGGCGCTACGGCCTTCCGGTCATCCGCCAGCGCCCGGCGCTCAGTCTTGAAGCCCAGGCGCGCCAGCACGGCCCTGAACTGTACGCCCGCGACCCCGACCGCTGCTGCGCCCTCCGCAAGGTCGCTCCCCTGGCCGAGGCTCTGCGTCCCTACCAGGCCTGGATCAGCGGCATCCGCCGCGAACAGACCGCCCAACGCGCCGCGACGGAGCCGGTGGCCTGGAACGCAAAGTATGGCCTCTTGAAGCTCAGCCCCCTGGCGACCTGGAGCGCGCGCCAGGTGTGGGCCTATCTCCATGCCCATGCGGTGCCCTACAACCCGCTGCTCGACCGGGGCTACCCAAGCCTCGGCTGTGTGCCCTGCACGCATCCCGCCCATCCTGACGATCCGCGGGCCGGGCGCTGGAGCGGGTTTACCAAGACGGAGTGCGGGATTCATACCTAGAGCGCCGGTAACGCATTCGGAACAGCGCCAGAAGAGCTGTCAGGTGGCGGAAGCGCAAGGCTCTGCGATGCGGTATGCACCCCCGCCCGCCACCTGACAGGTCTGGAGAGAAGGAACCCTATGACCACCGGCTTCACCATCTGGTTCACCGGCCTCTCCGGGGCCGGCAAGACCACCCTGGCCCATCTGGTCCAGACGGAGCTGCGCGCCCGCGGCTACCGGGTCGAGGTGCTCGACGGCGACGTGGTGCGCACCCACCTCTCGAAGGGCCTCGGCTTCTCGCGCGAGGACCGCGACACCAACGTCCGCCGCATCGGCTGGGTCTGCGAGGTGCTGACCCGCAACGATGTCGTGGCCATTGCCGCCGCTATCTCACCCTTCCGCGATGTGCGCGATGAGGTGCGGGCGCGCATCAGGCGCTTCGTCGAGATTTTTGTTGATGTGCCGCTGGAGGTGGCCATCGCCCGCGATGTGAAAGGGCTATACGCCAGGGCCCTCGCCGGCGCGATCCCCCGGTTTACCGGCGTCAGCGACCCCTACGAGCCGCCCTTGAACCCCGAGCTGACGATCCGCAGCGCCGAAGAGCCGCCCGAGGCCAGTGCCGCCCGCATCCTCGCCGCGCTGGAACGGCTGGGCTACGTGAGGCCTGCGGCGCGCCTCGCCGCCGATTAGGGCGAGGACTACCCCGGCCCCTGGCGAAGGGAATAGGGAAACCGGGTTTCCTCCCATTTCCCTCCTCAAAAGGTTGCTCTGCGGAAGGCGTGGCCCTCCCAGCCATCCATGCGGCTCCGCCGCATACCGACGGGACGAACATACTTCTTGGGAGGGCTGCGCCCTCCCAAACCCTCCCACGGGTGGGGGGATGGGGAAACCCGGTTTCCCCATGCTTCTGCGCAAGGGCTGCGCCCTCACCTTCCCGGGGGCAGGGGTGTGGGGAAACCTGGTTTTCCCACACCCCTGCTCCAGCAGCCTATGTTCACGTGAGACGGTCATGCGCATGGCGCACAATGCCGCGATGAACATGACCTGGGAGCGCGGGCGGGACGCCCGCGCCACGGCGCCGCGGGCACGGCGCCGGCCCCCTCCCTGACCCTCCCCCGCTGGGGGAGGGAACCCGGCTCCTCCCCCAGCGGGGAGAGGTTGGGAGGGGGGCTAAACGCTGCGAATGATTTTCACCTCAGCCGCCCATGCGAATCCGCCGCACAAAGCCGCAATGAAAATAAGTTTGTTCTTGGGAGGGCTGCGCCCTCCCGAACCCTCCCGCGGGTGGGGGAATGGGGAAACCCGGTTTCCCCATTCCCCTGCGGGGCGGGGGCGTGGGGAAACCCGGTTTCCCCACCCCCCTCGCCGAGGGCTTATGTTCACGTTAGATGTCCATGCGGCTACGCCGCACAACACCGCAATGAACATACGATTGTTCTTGGGAGGGCTACGCCCTCCCAAACCCTCCCACCGGGTGGGGGAATGGGGAAACCCGGTTTCCCCATTCCCCTCGCCGAGGGCTTATGTTCACGTTAGATGGAACGGGAGCAATCCATGAGCACCGCCGATCCCACCCGGCCCCTGTCGCACGTTGAGGAGATCAAGATTGCCAATCCAGGCCTGGGCGGGATTCTGCTGGAAGAAATCCGGCATTCCCAACGGGACCACCTGGGCGACGAGGCCGCCATTCTCCTCAAGGCCCACGGCAGTTATCAGCAAGATGATCGCGACCAGCGCCAGGCCCGCAAAAAGGCCGGCCAGGAGCGCGCCTGGCAGTTCATGGTCCGCACCCGCGCCCCCGGCGGGCGTATGACCGCGGCCCAGTACCTCGTGGCCGATGAACTGGCAACGCGCTACGGCAACGGCACGCTGCGCATCACCACGCGCCAGGGTCTCCAATTTCACGGCGTGGGCCGGGCCAACCTCAAGCCGCTGATCAAGGCCCTCAACGAGCGCCTGATTACCACCTATGCCGCCTGCGGCGACGTGGCCCGCAATGTGATGACCTGCCCGGTCGCCGATCTGCTGCCCGGCCACACGTACAATCTCCAGGCCATCGCCCAGCAGATCAACGACCGCTTCCTCCCCGAGAGCACCGCCTACTACGAACTCTGGCTCGATGGCGAAAAAGTGCTCGCCGATGGCAAACGGGTGAAGGTCACGCCCACCCGCGAAGAGTCGTTCTACGGCCCGACCTACATGCCCCGCAAGCACAAAATGGCCATCGGCCTGCCCCACGACAACTGCGTGGACCTGTTCACCCACGACCTGGCCCTGGAAGCCGTGGTGGACGGCGGAACCCTGCGCGGGTTCAATCTGCTCGCCGGGGGCGGCCTGGGCAGCACCCATGGCAAGAGCGAGACCTTCCCGCGCCTGGCCGACCGGGTGGGCTTTCTCCCTCCGGACCAGGCCCTGGCGGTGATCGAGGCCGCCAGCGCCATCTACCGCGACGAGGGCGACCGCGCCAACCGCAAGCACGCCCGCCTGAAGTATGTGCTGGAGGAACGCGGCGTGGCCTGGTTCCGCGAAGAACTGGCCCGGCGGCTGGGGTGGCCCCTGGCGACGCCGGTCGCCGTCGGCCCCTACGCCGCCACCGATCATCTGGGCTGGCAGCAGCAGGCCGACGGCAACTGGCTGGTGGGCATCTGGGTGGCCAGTGGCCGCATCAAGGACGAGGAGGCGCAGCGCGTGCGCGCGGGGCTGCGGGCCATCATCGAACTGACCGGCGCCGAGGCGCGCCTGACCCCGCAACAAAATATCGTCCTGGCCCAGATCTCGCCCGCCCACCGCGACGCCGTCGCCGCGCTGATCGCCGAGTACGGTCTTGCGACCGCCGAAGGCGAAGCCGGGCTGAGCACCCTGCGCCGCCACGCCCTGGCCTGCCCGGCCCTGCCCACCTGCGGCCTGGCCGTGGCCGAGGCCGAGCGCTACCTGCCCAACCTTCTCGGCGAACTCGAAGCCCGCGGCTTCGGCGGCGAGCGGGTCAACCTGCGGCTGAGCGGCTGCCCCAACAGTTGCTCGCGCCCGCCCACGGCGGAGATCGGCATCATCGGGCGCAGCCTCGGCAAGTACAACGTGTACGTGGGCGGATGCCCCGCCGGCACGCGCCTGGCGCGGCTCTACCGCGCCGGGGTAACCGCCGCCGCCCTGCCCGACCTGATCGGCGCCCTGCTCACCCGCTGGCGGGCCGGGCGCTTCCCCGGCGAATCCTTCGGCGACTGGGCCACCCGCGCCGGCCTGGGCCAGGGCTGGCACGGCCCAGGAGAAACGGATGCCGCAGAGTGATGGCTGATCGTTTCGGCTTACTTCACCATCTACGCCTACCACGAACTGCAGAGCGCGCTCGACCAGATCGAGCACCTGCGCTTCCTCTTTGGCGAGCCGCGCTTCATTCGCGCGGTTGATCCTGAGCGCGGCGAGGCGAAGGCGTTTACCATTCAGGAAGATGGACTGAGGCTGGCGACGCTCCTCAGCCAGCGGCGGGTAGCACGCGAGTGCGCCGAGTGGATCCGGCGCAAAGTTGCGATCCCGTCGGTGAAACAGGCGGGGCTGCTCCATGGCAAGCTCTACCACATTCAGAATGGTGGCACCGAGGAGGCGCTGCTCGGCAGTTCGAACTTCACCGTGCGCGGCCTTGGCCTGGCCCAGGCAAACAACAACATTGAGCTTAATCTGGTCGTCGACAGCAGCCGCGACCGCCGCGACCTCAAGCAGTGGTTCGATGAGATCTGGGAGAACAGCGAGCTGGTCGCCGATGTGCGCGATGAGGTGCTCCAGTACCTTGAGCGACTCTACGCCGACTACCCACCGCAACTGATCTATTACAAGACGCTCTTCCACCTCTTTGAGCGCTACCTTGATGAGCAGCAGCGCAGCGATCTGCTCGATGCAGGAAGACCAGGGATCTAATGCGCTGACGGCACGCTGGTGCGCCTGAGGAGAGGTTTTGGCGATTCGTGCCATACCCCCCATCCGGCATTGCACGATCATGCAGTGTGGTAGAATCCAGGATGGTCAGGGAGATCCATGAATACGACGCTGCCTCAGTGAAAGGACACGCCATGACAACAATGACACTCGATCTGTCGCCTGATACCTACCAGCGCTTGCTGGTGGAGGCCCGGCAGCGCGGCGCACCGGTCGAGGCAGTGGCAGAAAAGCTGTTGGCCGAACAACTTGCCGGCGTTCACCTGAGTGAGCGGGATCGCGCGACCGCCGTGCTGCGTGCGGCTGGCCTGCTGACTGAGCTATCGCCAGAGGAGAAAGAACGTGCGGCGTGCTCGACCCTGATGCTTGAGGAGGCCCGGGCGATCCTTGATCGTGCTGGTGGCAAGCCCCTGAGCGAGGTCATTCTGGAGATGCGCGGGCCGAAGGAATGAGCATCACGACCCGCCAATGGACGGCCAGCGAGGTGCTGGCCGAGCTCCAGCGCAACCAGACCTGGCTGCGCGGCCTTGGCGTGCGCGCCATTGGCCTGTTCGGCTCATACCGTCGCGGGACACCCCGTCCCGAAAGTGATATGGACTTTCTGGTCGATCTGGAACAGCCGTCGTTTGATAGCTATATGGATCTCAAGTTCTGGCTCGAAGACACCTTCGGCTGCCCGGTCGACCTCGTGCTGATGGACAGCATCAAGCCACGGCTGCGCCCGGTGATTCTGCGTGAGGTTGTGTATGCCGAGGGACTATCGCCTCTATCTTGAGGATATGCTGGAGGCAATCGCCCGCGTCGAGCGCTATACCAGCGGCGTGGATTTCGCTACCTTCTCGGCCGATGAGATGCGCGTTGACGCAGTCGTGCGCAACCTGGAACTGATCGGCGAGGCGGCGAAGAATATCCCGCAGGCCCAGCGTGATCTGACGCCGGCCATCGAGTGGCGCAAGATCGCCGGCCTGCGCGATATCGTCGCCCACCAGTATTTTAGCCTCAACCTGGCAATCATCTGGGATGTGGTCGAGCACCGCCTGGGTGACCTGCGCGCGGCGGCGACGGCGCTGCTCGCCATTGATCCCGACCAATCCTGATCGCTTTGTGTAGGGAGGCCCAGCATGCCCAGACAACCCGGCAAGCCGTCCCGCCAGAGCGACATGTTCCGGCCTGCCTGCCGTCCGCAGCTTCCTACAGGCTCATCAGCCTGGCTGAGCAGCATGGCGCCACCAACGTGCGCATCTTCGGCTCAGTCGCGCGTGGTGAAGACGACGGTGACGCGGTGCTGCTATGAGCGACGAGCGCGAGCGCCTGCGCGACATCCCTGGAACGACGAAACGCGTTGACGCACTCACGATTAGGAAACCGGAATGGGCGCCGGTATGCGTGAAATCGTACACCCCGCCCAGGCAGTGTCGCCGGGCGAGATCATTACAATGGAGCTTGAGGAACGGGGCTCGTCGCAGCGCGACCTGGCCGAAATTATGGGCCGGCCACCCCAGGCGATCAGTGAGATCATCCGTGGCGCCAAGCAGATCACTCCCGAAACGGCGCTGGAGCTGGCACAGGCATTCGGTACCTCAGCCGAGATCTGGATGAACCTGGAGGCGAACTACCGCCTCCAGCGCGCTCGTCGGCGGAGCGGCGACGGCGAATCCGATATCGCAACGCGTAGCAAATTCTACGGCATGCTCCCAATTGCCGACCTGATCCGCCGGGGCTGGCTGCAAGCGACCAGCGTTGCCAATGATCTGGAGCGTGACTTACGTCACCTGCTGGGCGGTGATCCCGAAACGGTGATTGCGGCGGTCAGCCTGCGCCATAGTGTGGCTCGCGGCCCCGAGCGCGGAGCCCAGGTCGCCTGGGTGGCCCGGGTGCGCCAGCTTGCGCGCGCTCAGAAGGCGCCTCCCTTCAGCCACGAAGCCTTGACCAGGGCGATCCCGACCATCCGCCGGCTAGCGTCAACTCTGGAGCAGGTAGCTGAAGTTCCAGCGCTCCTCCAGTCGCTTGGCGTCCGCTTCATCATCGTGCCCCAGTTACCGAGAACCTATATCGACGGAGTTCTCTGCGACGCCGACACCGCGCCGATCATCGGGCTGACCCTGCGCTACGACCGGATTGACTCCTTCTGGTTCACCCTCATGCACGAACTGGCCCACCTGGTGCTTGGCCACCATGCCCTGCATCTCGACAATCTGGATGACAAAGCGCAACGTCGCGACGCCCAGGAGATGGAGGCGAACCATCAGGCGCGATCATGGCTCATTGACCAGAACGACCTGGAAGCCTGGGTCGCTCGTACCCGGCCCTACTTCTCACGCCAGAAGATCGAGCGCTTCGCCGCTGACCAGCAGATCCATCCGGGCATCCTCCTCGGCCAGTTGATGTTCGATGAGACAGTAAGCCATAAGCACCTCCGCGGCCTGCTGAGCAAAGTGAGCCCGTATCTGCGCGACTGGAGCGACCCTGCCGGTCGCTGACGTCACCTGCACGAGACGGTACCAGGTTCTACGCCCAATACGTTTCGAATAAGGCCGGTTGCCGCTTCAGCCGTCCATGCGGCTCGCGCCGCACCCCGACGGGATGAAAAAAGGTTCTTCTTGGGAGGGCTTTGCCCGCCCACACTCTCCCACGGGCGGGGGTGTAGAGAAACCCTGTCTCCCCCACACCCCTCTCCGAGGGACTGGCCCACACCGCCCGATGAAAGTTGAACCGCACCATTCGGACCGACGAACCCGGCCACCTTACCCTCGGGCAGGTCGAGGTCGATCTTGTGCCCGGAGATCGCCGAAGTTCCCGGTCAGACCGGCGGTTCGGATCGAAGCCATGTGCTGCCTACCGTCCCATCTGGATCTCCGACCGTTTGGGTTCGACGAGGTCTGGCATCGACGGCGAGGCCGCGCGGGGCCAGGTCCAGGCGGAGCGCAAGATGAAAGCTAGAAGCAGCACCTCGAGTCCGATGGAGAGGCCGTAGAAGTAGGCCCAGTCCCAGGACTCCCCTGCTGCGTTGAAGATCGCGAAGGGGATTTCAAGCGATGCCACGACGAGGTTCGTTGCGCGGTTCGCGCGGGCGGGCAGTGTCATCGAGAGCAGGATATCGTAATGACGACCTTCCCGCGGGCGAGCCCTGCCGCATGGTAGCGCAGCGCCTCTGGCAGCTCGCGCAGCGGAAAGCAGCGGTCAACCACAGGCACCACGTCGCCGGCCTCAAGCAGCCCGCTCACGAACGCGAGATCCTGCGGGCGCTGGCCTGGCTGAGCGATCAGGCCACGCACGCTGACCCCCCAGGCGAGCGACAGCACCGGCCCGAGCAGCGTCGCCGTGAGGATCGGCCGGATCGCGCCGCCGGCCACCACACAGCGCCCACCAGGGCGCAAGGCGCGCCGATAGGCTGTGAGCGGGCGGTTGCCGTTCGCAACCAGGATCAGGTCGTAACGCCGGTCGCTCTGGGTGAAATCCTCCTGCCTGTAGTCGACGACATGGTCGGCGCCGAGCGAACGGGCCAGCGCGACATTCCGCGTGCTGCATACAGCCGTCACCGTGGCGCCGAACGATCGGGCGAGCTGCACGGCGAAGGTCCCCACCCCGCCGGACGCGCCGTGGATCAGCACCTGCTGGCCGGCCGTGATCGGCCCCCCGGCGCGCAGCCCCTGAAGCGCAGTGACCGCCGCCATCGGCACGGCCGCGGCCTGCTCGAAGCTGAGTCGGGCCGGCTTGAGCGTCAGGGCATGCTCGGGAGCGCAGACGTACGCGGCGAAGCCGCCAAACCCGCAGTTGGACAGGTCGCCGTACACCGGGTCGCCCGGCCGAAACCGGGTGACCTGGCTGCCGACCGCCACCACCTCGCCGGCAATGTCGGCGCCGAGAATGGGGTGTTTCGGCCCGCGTAGCCCTGAGGCCAGCCGCAGCAGGGCCGGCTCACCTTTCAAGAGGTACACGTCGGCTGCGTTGAGCGAGGCGGCATGTACCTGAACCAGGACCTCCTTCCCAGGGTCAGGGATGGGTGCGGCCACAGTTTCGAGCCGCAGCACCTCCGGTCCACCGTAGCGTCGGTAGCACATTGCTTGCATCGCGTATTCCTTCTCGTAGAGGGCAGTTCGGTTTCAGCTATGCGCCGGGTCGGTCGCCTGAGTCTGCCGCGAACCCGTCCAGCTCTCCCCGCTCGCTTGCACTCAGTGCGAGCAGCGTCAGGCCGAGATCGCGCACTTTGCGCAGCAGCCCGTGCAAGGCTGCTTGATCGGCCACCGGGCCGGTGATAAGCGTTGCGCCGGTGGCGTCCTGAGTGACCGTCATCCCGTCGAACCAGGCGCGCCAGTCCCCGCTGAGCTGGCCCTTCACCGTGATCTGGTAGACAGCCGGCTCACCACGGGTTGACCTGAGAGGTTGGTGCTGCTCCATATTCGCACTCCCGCGCGGCAGGTTCCCATATGGTGCGGGGCCAGCATTCGATGCTGCTCAACACTCCCGCGACCCACGCGCTCGAACATCTCCACGATAGCACCCGACGGCACACATCGCGTACCACCGCGGTGGTATTTGACGGGGTAGGTATGCAAAACGCGCTATGGCTGAGTACAACGGCCAACGGCGCACGGCACTGCGGCTAAGGCTCGCGGCGCGACGAATCGTCCACGTGTGTCGAGCAGGGGAGAGCGGGAGGCCAGGAGCGTTACGATCGCTTCAGAAAGCCGAGAGCCCGGCCTCTGGCGACGGCCTGCGTGCGGCTCGCAACCCCGAGCTTGCCGTAGATGTTGCGCGTATGCACCTTGACCGTCTGGGGCGAGAGGTGCAGCCGCGCGGCAAGCTCCTGGTTGCTGAGACCCTCGGCGATCAGGTGCAGCACCTCGCGCTCACGTGCGGTGAGCGGCTCCGCCGCAGGGTCGAGGGCGAGGGATGCGGGAGGCGCCGGCAGATGGGTGGCGCAGGCTGCCTGTACGCGCCGAAGGTACGCCTGCATCCCTCCGCCTGCGTCTATCTCGCGTTCCAGCAGCCGTGCCAGGGGTGCGCCCTCGTCAACGAACAGCCGGACGTAGCCCTCCGGCTCGGCTAGCTCCAGCGCACGCTGCAGCGGGACGCATGCCTGACCGCTGTCGCCCAGCGCCTCGTGGGCGAGGCTCTGGAGCAGCAGGATCTCGATCTGGCTGCCGATCCTGCCGCCAGCCTCCGCCGCCACAAGGAGCCGCGCGAGGAGATCCAGCGCGTCGTGCAGATCGCCAGCGACGTGCTCGCGGCGATAGCGGGCGATCAGCACGCGCGCGAGGATGATATGCTCGAACTCACGCCGATAGCTCAGATCGTCCGTCGCGGTGATGCCGCAGGCCGCGACCCATGCCGTTGCGGCGGCGAGGTTACCCTGCCGCAGGTACACGCGCGCCTTGAGCGCCGCAACGGGGCGCAGGTTCGGGACGGGGTTGGGGAGATAGCGCCGCTCGGCCGCATCCAGCAGATCAAGGGCGGCCTCCCAGTTGCCGGACGACTCTGCCATCCGGGCCTGGGCCAGACGCCAGCGAAAGGGCCAGTCGATCAGGGCGGCCTGCTCGCCTTGCTCCTGGCTGGTGCGCAGGTGCAGCGTGGCAGCCTGGGCATCGCCCTGCTCGTGGGCGATCACGGCCAGCCCCAGGTGCAGGTGCGGCGCCGCCATCCTGAGGGCCTCGTGATCGGCCGGTACGAGGTTGAGGAACTGCCGGTAGAGGCGGGCCGCCTCACGCAACTGGCCCTGGGCAAGCCGAATCTCCGCCAGGTAGAAGCCACTGGCCAGGGCGAAGGCAAGGTTGCCGGCCGCACGCGTGTGCTCGACCCATGCGGCGAAGGCGCTGTAGGCTGCCTCAAGAGCGCCGGTAGCCCAATGGCTCACCCCCGCCAGCACGGTCGCCTGGGCATGTAGCAGCGGCTCCGTCTCAGCGCTGAGGTCCCGCGTGGTGGCGGCATACTGCTGGGCCGCGACGAAATCGCCGCGGCTCTGGGCTAGATAGGCGCGGGCGGCGGCGATCCGCGCCGGCAAGCTGGGCAGCAACTCGCTGGCGACCACCACCATAGACGCCATTTCGTCGCGCGACGCAGACCCGGCGCTGTCCGCAGCGGACAACCAGCGCTCGGCGTGGCGCAGCCAGGCCGAGCTGGCCTCGGTCTGGCCGGTATCCATCAGCGCCCAGGCGTACTGGGTGCACAGGACCGGCCTGACGCGCAGTACCTCCTCCGAGAGCTGGCCCACCCAGCGGCACCATGCGGCCGCCTGAAAGCTGCTGTCCATGTGCGCCCAGGCGCGCTCGGCCAGTGCGGCGACCCTGCTCGGGTCGCCGGCTGCAGCGGCGTGGTGCAGCGCCTCAAGCATCAGACCCTGGGCCTCGTACCAGCCACTCGCCCGGAGGTGGAGCGTGGCGATCGCACCCGCGTCCATGGCCGCCTCCTGCGGGAGGCGCTGCTGCAGCAGTTCGCCAAACAGATGGTGGTAGCGATACCAGCACCGCTGGTCGTCCAGTGGAACGAGGAACAGATTGGCGCGTTCGATGGCTTCCAGGGTCGCCTGCCCGGTGCCGACGGGCATGGCGAGGAGCGCGTCACACAGCGGGCCACAGAGCCGGTCAAGCACTGACGTGCGCAGCAGGAACTGCTGGAGCGGCGTGGGCTGCTGTTGGAGCACTTCTTCGAGCAGATAGTCGAGCACAAAGCGCTGACTGCCGGAGAAGGAGCGCACGAAGCCGGCTTCGTCCTGATGGCCTCGCAAGGCAAGTGCCGCCAGGTGGAGGCCGGCGGCCCAGCCTTCGGTGCGGCTCGCGAGGACAGCAACCTCATCTGCCGACAGACTCAGACCTTCAGTCTGGCTGAGCAGCGCGTCCGCCTCGGCGTGGGTAAAGCGCAGGTCGGCGGCGCGCAGCTCAGTCAACTGATCACGGGCGCGCAGGCGGGCCAGGGGCAGCGACGGATCCTCGCGGGTGGCGATCACCAGGTGCAACCGGGTCGGCTGGTGAGCCAGCAGCAGGGCGAGGGCCGCATCAACCGGCGCTGCATTGACCAGATGGTAGTCGTCGAGGACGAGCACAACCGGCTGCGCGAGCGTAGCGAGTGCATTGATCAGGTCCGTCACCGCTGCGGCAGGCGTTGGCGCCTGTGGCCCTGGCAGCGCAGCCAGCAGTCCCGCCCCGAACTCCGGCACGACGGTTTGTAGCGCGGCGACAAGGTAGGCCAGAAAGCGCGCAGGCTCGTGATCACTCGCATCGAGCGTCAGCCAGGCGACCGGGCGCGCGCAACCGTCCAGCCACTGGCTGAGCAACGTTGTCTTGCCAAAGCCGGCCGGGGCGGCAAGCAGGGTCAGGTTGCGGTGCAGCCCGGCATTGAGCCGTGCGATCAGGTGGGGCCGCACCACCCCCTTCGGACGGGGCGGCGGTCGGTACAACTTTGTGGCGAGCAGCGGAGTGGGCATGGCTCCATTATAGTGCCAGGCCACGCGGTTTGGTAGGATAGAACAAACCCCGCCAGACGAGCCATCGTGAGCGAGCGCATGGCTCGCCCCTCGCTACACTGACGGCAAGACCGGCGAGAAGAAGCCGGCCACGCTGCCGGTTGACGCCTTCATCTGCCGCCTTCTGGCCCACGTGCTGCTCAAGGGCTTTGTGGCGGAGGGACGAGACCGACGGAGAACACAAAAAGCCTGAACCAACCAGGGGCGCCGCTGGCTGAGCAGCGCGCTACCAGAAGGTTCAGGCAGCAGCAAAAGACCCTGGTGCTACCCCGTCAGGAGTTTCACCAGGGTCTGGAGGTTCGCCACCGGTTCGGTTCCGCAACAGTCACTCACGAAGTTGACCTGACCGCCCTGGACTTTAACAGCCAGCAACTGAACATTGCACCATAGGTATCCCTGTGTCTGCCCTTCGGGGCGTTGGGCAGACACAGCAACCGACCGTAGGACTGGTGGAGATGGGGGGAATCGAACCCCCGTCCAGAAAGCTAAACCGCAGATATGCTACAGGCTTAGCCCGTTGTTTGCGCTCGCCCGCGGCCACACAACGAGCAAGGCGGCCTTTGGGCAAACCCGCTGATCTTTTCCCCGGGCTAGCAGGTGGTCACCTGAGGAGCACTCGACTTGCTGACGCCCGATCGCCGATCATCGAGTGAACCGGCGGAGGCGCGCCGTGTGTGAGTTACGCGGCGAGGGCGTAGGCCGGAGCCTTAGCCCACTTGTTGGTGTTGGCAGTTGTTGCCTTGCCCCTTTAACGTGACTGGGCGGCACGGCCTGCAATCTACGGCCTTCACTCCCTGTCGATACCAGAGCATCCCCTTGTGTTACCTCACTATATTATAGCGCTTCGCCGGTCGCCGTCAATGCGACGTTTGATGGAGTTGTGTTAGACTTAGATCAGAGGTTCGTAGGAACTTCACCGTTCGCGGCGTTCCGCCCCCCAGCCTCCCCCCGGGGGGGGCTGGGAGGGGGGCTGAACGCTCTCCGAACGATGGTCACCTCAACCGTCCATGCGGCTCGCGCCGCGCGCCGAGGGGATGAACATCCTTCCTGGGAGGGCTACGCCCTCCCAGACCCTCCCACCGGGTGGGGGGCTGGGGAAACCCGGTTTCCCCAGCCCCCTGCGGGGCGGGGGTGTGGGGAAACCGGGTTTCCCCACACCCCTCGCCAGGGGCTTATGTTCACGTTAGTATACCGGATAAATTTCTCAATCTTCATCTTGCCCGCGTAGAGGCGACAAGGGCGGGACGCCCACGCTCCCAGGCGCGGGTGTTACCCCAGGTGTGAACACGTACCAGCATTGAGGGGTGAACCGGTGGCGGATATGCACGCTCTTGATCCGCGCGCGCGGCTTGTTCGCCTGCGCAGTCGCCTGCTGGGGGTAACGAAGCGCTTCTACGTCTACCTGCCGCCGGAGTACGCCGTGGAGCGCCGGCGCCGCTTTCCGGTGCTCTTTTTGCTCCGTGGCCACGAGCGCGAGTGGATCAACCCCCACGAGGACCAGAGCCGCGGCGGGACCACGGTGATCGATGTCTATGAACGGCTGCGCGCCAGCGGCGCGATTGGTCCGCTGATTCTGGTGATGCCTGGTCTGGCCAGCGACGACAACCGCATCCCCGGTCTGCTCACCGACTTTCGCTGCCCCGGCTGCGCTCCGCCGCGGACGGCGGGCCTCGGCGCCGGCCTGTTCCAGCGCTTCTTCTTCGAGGAACTCCTGCCGGCAATCGACGCGCGCCTGCGCACCCTGCCCGCCGCCCGCGCCATCGCCGGCTTTTCCCTGGGCGGCTACATGGCGGTCAAAGCTGCCGCCCTGCGTCCCGAGTTGTTCGTCAGCGTCGGGGCCTTCGACGGGTCCTTTCCCTATGCCAGCGATGGGGGGATCAGCGCCCGCCTCAGTGACACGCTCTTCGCCCACCCGATGTTCGATCCGGCCCTCGGCGTGCCCCGCGACCCGGAGCACCTCGGCGCCAACAATCCGGTGTGCCTCTTGCAGCGCGCCGATCGCGCGGCCCTGCGCCGCATCACCTGGATCGTCCAGTACGGCCCCGAGCAATTGGAACCCTGGGGCTCGAACTTTTACCGCGGTGAGTACCTGGTGCGGGTGCTGCACAGTCTGGGCATCGAAAACGCCGCCCCCGTCGCCGCCCTGCCCGACGGCGAGCATACCTGGCGCGCCGCCGACCGGCATATCGAGCAGACCCTGCCGCTCCACTGGGAAGCCCTGGCGCGTGCCGTGTAGGCGCCGGAGTCTTCATCGGATAACCAGATGATCCGCAATGAACAACGCCTATGCCCGTAGACAAAACCCCCAATCCGCCCGACATTGCCGCCGCGCTGCGCAGCGTGCGCTGGCCCCTGGCGGCGATCATCGGGCTGATCTTCGCCCTCACGCGCCTGGGGGAGACGGCGCTGGTCGGTCTGCGCCCCACGACGCCGCTCATCAGCGCCCTCGACCCGCTCTTCTGGGGCGCGCTGGCCGCGGTCGCGGTGTGGGGCGTGCTGAGCTGGGCCGCCGGCCAGGAGTGGCGCTACCGCACCGCTGAGCGCCGCATGCTCGATGAGCTGCAACTGGCCCACCGGCGCCTCCAGGTGCTCTATGAACTCAACCAGCGCATCGCCAGCAGCGCCACGCTCGACGAGGTGCTGGATTACGCGATCACGCTGCCGGGCGAACTGTTCGGGGCGCGCGCCGCAGCGGTGATGCTCTACGATGAGCAGGGCAGCGCCCTGCTCGCCCGCTGTACCGGTTTGACGGAAGAGCCGCTGGCCGCGGCCCGCTCCGCCGTTGGCCTGCGGCTCCACCAGGCCCCTCCCCGGAAGCCCGAGGCGCTCATACCTCGTGGAGCGATGCCTGCCGATCTGCGCGCATGCCTGATCGTCCCCCTTGCCGAAGGCGACGATGCTCCGGTCGGCTGGATCGAGTGCTACCTGAGCGATACGCGCGGCCTGGCGCGCGACGCCTCGGGCGCCCTGGCCCCTGAGTTAACCTCGCTGCTGATCACCGTCGGCGGGGAAATCGCCGAGGCGGTGCAGGGCAGCCGCCGCCGCGCCCGTGAGATCGCCAGCCTGGTGGCCCTCGAACAGGCGATTACCGCCGAACGGACGCGCATCGCCCGCGATCTGCACGATGGCGTCGCCCAGAGCCTGGCCTTCCTGCGCATGCGGGTCGCCCTGTGGGAGGACTGGCTGGAGCAGGAGCCGGAACGCCTGCGCGAGGAGTTCGACGCGCTCAAGGCCAACCTGCGGCGCCAGATCGAAGAACTGCGCCGGGCCATTTTCGCCTTGCGCCCCATCGAACTGAGCCAGCTCGGCTTCGCCGGGGCGCTGCGCCGCTTCGTGCGCGAGTTCGCCGATCAGCAGGACTGGGATCTGGAACTGGCATTGAGCGACCTGCCGCCCGATCTGCCCTACGCCCTTGAACTGGCAGCCTTTCGCTTCGTGCAAGAGGCCCTCAATAACGCCGCCAAACACGCCAATGCCCGCCATGTCGTGGTGGCCCTCCGCGTGGTGGACGGCGGGCTGCAGATCGTCGTGCGCGATGACGGAGTGGGCTTCGACCCCGGGGCGCAGGGCGAACTGCCCGGCGCCCGTCTGGGCCTGCGGCAGATGCGCGAACGGGCCGCCGCCCTCGACGGGCGGCTGACCATTCTCTCAAAGCCCGGCGAGGGCGCCGAGGTGCGGATCTGGCTACCGCTGCGCTACGCGCGCGAGTCGACGGGCGCCACACGCGCTCCTGTGACGCCATTGTAGCTTGCGGATGTCAGGCCCCAACCCCCGCCAGGTGGGGGGTGGGGAAACCAGGTTTCTCCATCCCCCTGCTCCAGGAGCCAGCGATCGCCAACTCCTGATGCTCTCCCGCACCTACACCTCTACCTCGGCCCGGGCATAGGCCAGGGCCGCGCCGAGATCGGCCACGGTGATGATCTCGCCCAGGCTGGCGTTGAGGCTCACCAACGTCTGCGCGACAGCGGCGCGAATGCCGCTGACGACCGTGCGCGCGCCGAGCAGCCGGATTGCCACCGCGGTATCGATCAAGGCCCTGGCGACTTCTGTATCGATCATGCTAATGCCGGTCACATCGAGGATGACCATCCGCGCCCGGCGCTCGGCGACCATCTCGAGGATGCGCCGGCGCAACGCCCCTGCTCGCCAGCTATCCAGATTGCCCACCAGCGGCGCCAGCAACACCTGATCGTCCACCACCAGCACCGGCAGTTCCAGGGTCTTGACCAGTTCGAGCAAGCGTTGCTGCTCGGCGGCGCGCTGCTCGATCTCCTGCCGCGCCGTCTCGGAAGCCCGGCGCGCCGCCTCGGCCTCCTCGGCGCGCTGGTCGGCGATGCCCAGCGCGGTGAGTTGCGCGGTCCCCATCCGATCGGCAACGGCCCACACAGCGATGATCAGCGTAGCGACGTTGCTGGCATGAAAGTAGCGCAGAAAAAATGATGGGATATTCGACGTGGTTTCTAACGGTCCCATGATAACGATCAGGACCGCCAGGACGGTGCAGAAGAGCGTGCTGGCAATGGTGAACAGGCGCTGGTTGGTCAGACTCACGAGCAGAACCACAACCACCAGAAAGGGGGCCACGGTGAGCCGGAGTTCCGGCAGCCAGACCGCGACGATGATCTCGTTTGCCACAATGCTCAGCGCGAACGGCAGCAGCATTTGCCAGAGCGGGCGCTCCTTCAACCAGAGGGTCAGACCGGCGCCGAGCATACCTGTAAAGGTGATGGCTAGAACGATCAACGCGAAGAAGCCTGGACTGAACACGTAGTACGCCAGAACCATCACGAAGGAAAGGAGACAGATCCCGCCCGTCCAGAGAGCGACGGTCGTGATGATCCGCCGGTGGAGTTGTTCGAGAAAGGCGCGCGACGAGGTCATAACGGTCTCCTAATACCAGGTGGAATTGGCAATCCCGCATTGTTCCGCTCATCTCCACAGCTCTCCAGCTCCACACAGGGCTTTTGTAGAGCTGTAGAGCTGTGGAGGTGTGGAGGTGAGCTCATGCGATGCCATCAAGCAGAATCGGTATAACGTGAACATGGGGGAACCTGGTTCCTCCATCCAGGGCGAGGCGCCGCCCGGCGGCATAGACGGCTACCGCGCACATCGGCCGGGAGCGCGGGCCGCTGATCCGCATCCGGTCCGCAGCGGGCAGGCTGCCCGCGTGCTTCCAGGCCGTTTGCACCGGAGAGGGGTATGGAGAAACCGGGTTTCCCCATACCACGCCCGCAGGAGGGTCCGGGAGGGCTACGCCCCCAGGAAGAACCTTTTTTCATCCCGTGGGCAGCGATAGAACCAGGCACACAGGTTCACTATACGCCTATCCCTTACCGCAACCGTACCAGGAACCGGTACCATCGGGGGCTTGAGCGATGCATAGGTTGGTCCTACACTTACGATCGCGTGTAGTTAACCACCGAGCGTTCCAGGAGGTCACAATGCACGCTCCGGCCCTGTTCAACGCATTCGTTCGTCTCCGCTGGCTCGAAGCCGTCCGCTCCGAGGTCATCCTCCACTGGAAGTTCAATCGGTACGACATCGCGGCTACGTTTATTCCGGGTCTGCTGTTTGTTCTGGCTGCGTGGCACGCCGATCAGCCTGACTACAGCGCGCTGCCGTCCCGTCTGTTCTGGGGTTCGCTCTACTTCTGGCTGTACTGCTCGGTCTTCTGCATCTCGAACCAGTTGGCCGGCGAGCAGGAGGATCGCCTCAATAAGCCGGACCGACCGCTGCCCGCCGGATTGGTGACGCGGCATGGCGCCTGGGGGCGCTGGTTGATCGTGATGGGGTTGTTTACGCTGGCGGGCTGGCGCCTGGGGGTGCTGGAGTGGGCCCTGCTCTGGCAGGCGGTCCTGGTGTTGCACAATCAGGGAGGCGCTTCGCGACACTATGCGACCAAGAACCTGGTGATGGTGTTCGGCGCAGTGGCGCAACTGGCCGCCGCCTGGCAGATGGTGCGTCCACTGACGCCGACGGCCTGGGACTGGATCCTGGTGCTGGCGCTCCCGTTGCTGACCCATGTGTCGCTGCAAGATCTGCGCGATGTGGCCGGTGACCGGGCCGTGGGGCGGCGCACCCTGCCAATCGTCTTCGGCGAATGGCCGAGTCGCCTCTTGTTAGCGGGCGCGTTTGCCTTGCTCCCCCTGGCAACCCATTTTGTGCTCCTGGCGCCGCTGGGTCCGCGCCCGGATGTGGTAACGCTGGACGTGCTGCTGGCCGCGTTCTGTCTGGTCATTGCCGGGCGCATCCTCTGGCTGCGCTACCCGGCTGCCGACCACAGGACATATATGCTGTACAACTACTGGTATTGCTTTACCCTGGCGGCAGCGATTGTGGTTCTTTGACATGGTTCGCCCCTACGCTCCCGTTAGCGGGGCGCGGGGCAGGGCGCGCAGTCGTAGGGGCACGGCGGCGCCGTGCCCCTCCCATCGAACAATGTACCGCGGCCAATGAAAGTGGGGGGTGGGGCAACCTGGTTGCCCCACCCCCTCGCTCCAAGAAAGGTTGTTCCTGGGAAGGTGGCGCCCTCCCCCACCCGCCCCCTGAGTAGGGTCCGGGGCAACCTGGTTGCCCCGGACCCCTGCTCGAGAGCGGCGCCCTCCCACACTCTCCCGTGGGGGGTTATTTTTCGTCACCCCCTTCATGGGCGGTCCCCACCTTGCTGCTATCCGGCGGGGTGTCGGGCATGGGCAGGAGGGGCGCAATGGGGTCCACCAGGCGATCCACGATCGCCCCCAGGCGCTGGAACTGCGGCCCGAGTTCGGTTTCGGCCAGGGGGATGTTCACCGGCACGTCGAGCTGCACCGGGATGGAGGTGATCAGCTTGACATCCATGTTGAGATCCACCGGCAACTCCAGGCCCGCGGGGAGCACGATGTTCACCGTGGCGTTGAGGTTGCCGCCGCCGCCGGGGAAGGTGATCGCCGCCGGGGCCGTTAGCGGCACTGGTTCGGTCAGCCGCACCACGTTGCGCGGGGTCATGATCGTGGCGGCGTTGATCGGTACATCGAGTTCAATTGGCAGGCGCGTGTCGAGCGGCACGGTGTAGATGATGGTAGAACCCTGCAGATCGCCCACCACATCTTGCAGCTCGGCAAGGTTATTGGCGGCGAAGACCTGCGCGTTGGCCGCCACCCCCGCGACCTGGTTGCGATGGTTGATTACGATGCCGACCAGGACGCCAACAATGACGATCAAGACGGCATTGATCAGGAACGAAGTCCAGATCAGCGCCTTGTAGAGCGGCGCGATGCGGGCATAGCGCCGGCGGGGGCGCTCGCCTGCCGTCGTGGCGGCAGTTTCAGCGGCCATAGCGAAGGTTCCTTTCGACATGCATCTCCGTGGCACGAAGGCCGATCACGCAAAACGCTCGTATGATGTTCCATCATACCATGGAGGTATTACGTACGTGTATCGTATAGCAATCCCGCGTGTGCGGTGAAGGATCAAACCTGTCAGGCGTCCTTGCGGCTGCGCCGCACACCGACCGGATGAACATAGGTTGTTCTTGGGAGGGCAAAGCCCTCCCAAACCCTCCCGCGGGCGGGGGTATGGGGGAACCTGGTTCCCCCATGTTCACGTTAGGCGCCTCCGAAATAGCGCAACGCCAGGCGCAGGCGTTCTTCGAGGTCAGCGGGGGCGTCGGGAGGCAGGGCGGCGATGGCGGCGGCGGCTTCGGCCTGGGAGTACCCCAGATTGACCAGCAGATCGGCCAGGTCGCGGTTGATCGCGCTGGTCGCCGCGGTGGCGCCGGGGGCGGGCGCGGGCAACCCGGCCAGATCGAGCTTGCCTTTGAGCTCCAGCACGATCCGCTCGGCGGTCTTCTTGCCGATGCCAGGCACGCGGGCCAGCCGCGCGGTGTCGCCGTGGGCAATCGCGGCGCGGATCTCATCCAGATCGCCGGAGGAGAGCAGGCTCAGGGCCACCCGCGGCCCCACGCCGGTGACGGCCAGCAAACGCTCGAACAGGGCGCGCTGTTCGAGGGTGGCGAAGCCATAGAGGCTGAGGGCGTCTTCGCGCACGATGAGCAGGGTGTGGAGGAAGATCTGGTCGCCAGGCCCGCCCGCCGCGCCCAGCACCGCTCGCGGCGCGAACACCAGGAACCCGACCCCCCCCGTTTCCACCACCAGGTGGTCGGCGCCAATGTGCTGGAGTGTGCCGCGCAGTGAGGCGATCATCAGGGGTATGCTCCGCTTGTTCCTGGGGTCACCGGGTTGGCCCGACTCCCCGGCCCCTCGCCCTTCGGCTCCATGACATGCCGAATTATACGTGAAGCGAAGACCCTGACGTGAACCTAGGCTCTCGAAGAGGGGGGTGGGGAAACCGGGTTTCTCCACCCCCCCGCCCCGCAGGGGCATGGGGAAACCGGGTTTCCCCATGCCCCCACCCGCGGGAGAGGGTGTGGAGGGGCGCAACCCCTGCCTGGAGGCGGGCCGGCGTAGGGGCAGGGAAATCCCGCCCCTACGCCGCCGGCCCCGGCTTCTCCCGCCTGGAGGTTCCCGGGGCGCACCCCTCCTAACGTGAACATAGGCTGCTCACCTACGCGCATGCGGCGCTGCCCCCCCCTCCTAACCTCCCCCCGCTGGGGGGAGGCGCCGGACTCCCTCCCCCCAGCGGGGGGAGGGCTGGGGAGGGGGGCCGTCACCGTGCCCGCGGAGACGCGACGCGGGCGGGACCGGGACGCCCGCGCTCCCAGGCGATGTTCATCGGGCGGTGTGCGCGAATCGCATGGACGGCTGAGGTGAACCTAGGCTCTCGAAGAGGGGTGTGGGGAACCCGGGTTTCCCCATCCCTCAGCGGACGCGGGCCGGAGGCCCGCGCACCCAGGCCCCGGCCCCTGGGAGGGTTTGGGAGGGCACAGCCCTCCCAAGAACAAACTTATTTTCATCGGGCGTTGTGCGGCGCGAGCCGCATGGACGGCTGAGGTGAACCTAGGCTCTCGAAGAGGGGTGTGGGGAACCCGGGTTTCCCCATCCCTCAGCGGACGCGGGCCGGAGGCCCGCGCACCCAGGCCCCGGCCCCTGGGAGGGTTTGGGAGGGCACAGCCCTCCCAGGAACAACCGTATGTTCATTGCGGCGTTGTGCGCGAATCGCATAGACGGCTGAGGTGAACATAGGCTGGGAGTGCGGGCATCTTGCCCGCGGAGACGCGATGCGAGCGGGACGCCCCCGCTCCCAGGCCACGGTCATCGCGGCGTTGTGCGCCATGCGCATGACCGTCTCACGTGAACATAGGCCCCAGGGATGTGGGAAAACCCGGTTGCCCCACGCCCCCACCTGACGCGCGGCGTCATCTTGACAGCGTATCAGCTTACATGTTATGATTTTTATAACGCACTGTGTAATACGCAACAAGGCTACGTCAACGACGATTGACAGCCAGTTGGGAGAAAGGCCCTGCCCCAAGGGGAACGGGATTGCGCCACCCGCGAGGTGCGGCGCAGGAAATCCGCTTTCCTCACGCCCTGTCCCGAGGGGAACGGCGTCGCGCGATCCGTGGAGCCCGTCAATCCGGATGCGCAAGACGGCAGCCGTCTCCGGGCCTGATTGACGATTCTCCTTTGAACCTATGAAAGTGAGACCGTTCCGATGGCGGACCTGCTGACCAATGTGGATCGCATTATTCGGACCTGTCAGCAGGAGGGGTGCTGATGAGGCGCCTGACCGTTCTGAGCCTCGCCGGGATCGGCTTCGCCGGAATGGGGGCCTACCTGGCCCGGCGCAGCCTGGCGGCGCGGGCCTTCGGCCTGCCCCCGGCGCGACACGCGGTCAGCGTTGAGCGCGACATCCCCGTGCCCATGCCGGACGGGGTAACGCTCTACGCCGACCGCTACGCGCCGCGCGCCTCCGGACGCTTCCCGACCATCCTGGTGCGCACGCCGTACGGCCGCCCTTCTGAACTGCGCGCGACTGGCCCGTTCGCCGGCTTCATCGCCAGGCTCTTCGCCGGGCAGGGCTATAACGTGGTGGTGCAGGGCGTGCGTGGGCGGTATCGCTCCGAAGGGTCGTTCGAGCCGTTCGTGCACGAACGCGCCGACGGACGGGCAACGCTGGACTGGGTTGCCAGGCAGCCGTGGTTCGACGGCAACCTGGGGATGTGGGGCGTGAGCTACCCCGGTTATACGCAGTGGGCGGTTGCCTTCGACGCGCCGCCACAGCTCAAGGCCCTGACGCCGGTGGCCATCACGGCGCGCTTCTCGCGGGCCATGTATCCGCATGGGGCCTTCGCCTTCGAGTCAAGCCTCCGCTGGGCCAGCCTGCTCCGCGCCACCCACCGACCCGGCGCCGATCTGGATCTCGCCACGACGATCTCCCTGCTCTCGCCGCGCCGTGAGGCGGCCCTCAGCACCGCTATGCTCACCCGGCCGATGGGTGAGGCCGACCGGGCGGCAATCGGTGAGCCAGTGGGCTTTTACCAGCGCTGGCTCGACGATCCCGACCCCGAGGGGGCCTACTGGCGACGGGTTGACCAGCATCGCAACCTGGGCCAGACCAGGGTGCCAGTCCATCTGGTGGCCGGCTGGCACGACCTCTTCCTGCGCGACCAGCTCGCTGACTATACCGCGCTCCTCGCCGCGGGGCGCACCCCGTATCTGACCGTGCTGCCCCGCCATCATAACGACCCCGCGCTCGCCCTGGACGCGGTGCGCGAGGGACTCTGGTGGTTCGACGTTCAGCTCAAAGGACGCCGGGAGCGCCTCCGGCGCCGGCCCGTGCGGCTGGCCCTGATGGGCAGCCACGAGTGGCACGAGATGGACTACTGGCCACCGCCCGCCGCCATGACGCGGTACTACCTCCATGCCGAGGGTCTGCTCTCGACCCATCCGCCCGCCGCGAGCAGCCCGCCGGACAGTTACTGCTACGATCCCCACAATCCAACGCCGTCCATCGGCGGTCCGGTGCTTGGCACGCATGGCGGTCCCCGCGATCAGCGCCCTCTCGAGGGACGTGCTGATCTCCTCTGCTACACCACCCCGCCCCTCCACGCCGAGGTGGACGTGATCGGCTACGTGCGTCTGGAACTGTACGCGCAGTCGAGTCTGCCCTACACCGACTTTATCGGTCGGGTGTGCGACGTGTATCCCGATGGGCGTTCGATCAACGTGTGTGAAGGACTGTGCCGGGTCACGCCCGGGGTGGGCGAGCCGCAATCTGATGGCAGTCTGCGCCTGGATCTCGATCTGGGCGCAACGGCGCAGCGCTTCGGGCGCGGCCATCGGATCCGTGTGCATGTGTGTAGCGCGGCGCATCCGCGCTGGGGCGCCAACCCTGGCGACGGGCGCCGTTTTCGCGACGCCGGCGCCGTGCCGGGCCCGGCGGCCCAACAAACGATCTACCACGACGTGGATCACCCCTCGGCACTGGTGCTTCCTGTCGTCTCGGCCACGACCCGCCGGGCGATGGAAGAAGATGGAGAGGCATAGGGCGGCTGGGCGCCGCCGCATATGGGAGGACCCAATGATCGAGTACGAGCACAGCGACGAAATCAAGATGCTGCGCCAGACCGTCCGCGAGTTCGTGAACAAGGAGATCCGCCCCATCGCGCGCGAGATTGATGAGGAGGAGCGGGTACCGCTGGAGGTGATCAAGAAGGCCGGGGAGCTTGGCCTGCTCGCCGTGCCGTTCCCGGAGAAGTATGGCGGTCTCGAGCTGGGGATTACCGGCTATTGCGTGCTGATGGAGGAGTTGCAGCGGGGTGACGCCAGCATCGCCACGATTATCGGCGCGCACACGCAGTTGTGCGCGATGAGCATCCACCTCGGCGGCAATGAGGCCCAGAAGGACAAGTACCTTCGCGGTCTGAACCAGGGCCGCCTGATCGGCGCCTGGGCCCTCACCGAACCGAATGCGGGCAGTGACGCCGCACATATCAGCACCACCGCCGAACTCCATGGCGATGAGTGGGTGATCAACGGGCAGAAGATGTGGATCACCAACGGCAGCTTCGCCGATGTGATCGTCGTCCACGCTGTAACCGACAAGACCAGGGGGGCCCGCGGCGGCATTACCGCGTTCATTGTTGAGAAGGATTTCCCGGGTTTCAACGTCGGCAAGATCGAGGACAAGATGGGCTTGCGCGCCTCGCACACCGCCAGCCTGTACTTCGAGGATATGCGCGTGCCCGCCGAGAACGTCCTTGGCGGCGTGGGCCACGGCTTTCCCCTGGCGATGAAGACCCTTGATATCGGGCGTTGCGGCCTTGGCGGCGGCGCCGTCGGCGGGGCCAAGGAGGCCTTTGAACTGAGCCGCCAGTACGCGATCACCCGCCATCAGTTCGGGCGGCCCATCGCCGAGTTCCAGGCCATTCAGTTCAAACTGGCCGAAATGGCGGTCAAAATCTACACTATGGAGCAGATCGTCTACGATACCGCCAGAAAGGTGGACGCCGGCAAGAACGCCACCCTGGAGAGCAGCATCGTCAAGCTCTACTGCTCCGAAATGGCCAGCGAAGTGATCGACGAGGCCATCCAGATCCACGGCGGTATGGGCTTCTCGCGGGAACTGCCCCTCGAGCGCATGTACCGTGACGCCCGCGTCACGCGCATCTTCGAGGGCACCAACGAGATCCAGAAGTCGGTTATTGCCACCGAGTTGCTTAAGCAGGTGGGGTATCGCATCCACCGCCACGAGGGTGCCTACCCGACGCCCAAGAACGCACCGCATTCCTGACGTGAACATAGGCTGCTCACCTACGCGCATGCGGCGCTGCCCCCCCCCTCCTAACCTCCCCCCGCTGGGGGGAGGAGCCGGACTCCCTCCCCCCCAGCGGGGGAGGGCTGGGGAGGGGGGCAGTCATCTTGCCCGCGTCGCGTCTCCGCGGGCGGGCCGCCCGCGCTCCCAGGCGATGTTCATCGGGCGTTGTGCGGTGGAACCGCATGGACGGCTGAGGTGAACATAGGCTCTCGAAGAGGGGCGTGGGGAAACCGGGTTGCCCCATGCCCCCACCCGCGGGAGGGTCTGGGAGGGCGACGCCCTCCCAGGAACAACCGTATGTTCATCGCGGCGTGGTGCGGCGCAGCCGCATGGACGGCTAACGTGAACATAGGCTGGTCACCTACGCGTATGCGGCGCTGACCCCCCCCTCCTAACCTCCCCCCGCTGGGGGGAGGAGCCGGACTCCCTCCCCCCAGCGGGGGGAGGGCTGGGGAGGGGGGCAGTCACCTTGCCCGCGGAGCCGTGGCGCGGGCGTCCCGCCCGCGCTTCCAGGTCATGTTCATTGGGCGTTGTGCGCCATGCGCATGACCGTCTCACGTGACCATGGGCTGCTGGAGCAGGGGTGTGGGGGAACCGGGTTGCCCCATGCCCCCGCCCGTGGGAGGGTTTGGCAGGGCTACGCCCCCCGAGAAGTCGGGTGTAGAGTTTTCCGGCGCATGCTCGCGTCGTATGCGCCATCTGGGGCATTGAGTAATGGCCAGAAAGTGGAATAAAATCACTGTTCGTGTATCTTTAACGGTTTCTCAATGATCAGTTAATCCAGGCATGCTAGACTCTTCTCAAGGCCTCCATCGCACTGAATATCGAGGATGATCCCATGGCTACCGAGGAACAGGTCCCTTCGTCCGAGGAACAGATCCCCTCGCCTGAGGAAGAGTCAGCTAGCTCCACAGAGGAGTCGGTCCAATCCTCTGAGGAAGAACAGGCCGAGGCCGCTGCCGACGACGAGGACGCTGAGGACGACGACGAGGACGCTGAGGACGACGAGGACGATGACGAGGACGACGACGATTGACGAGATGAGCCGCTGAGATGCAGGCAGGCGAATGCGGTAGCCTGAAACATCCCTGCTATAATGGGGCACATGGCGTACCGCTTGCTGCTCCGAGGCATACAACTGGCCGCAGCCGCCCTGGCTGCGGCCTATTTGATCTACTTCGCCGACCACGGGCTGCAACTCCTCAGCTTCGCTTACCCGCTTGACTACGGCGAGGGGCCGTTGCTGGCCCAGATCGAGCGTCTGCGCGAGGGGACACCGATCTGGCGGCTGTACGCCGATCCCGCCAGACCGCCCTTCCTGATCGTCAACTACCCGCCTGTCTACCTGCTCTGCGCCGCGCTGATCGCGCCGCTCACCGGGTCGGTGTTGAGCGCGGGGCGCCTGCTCTCGCTCCTCGCGGCCCTGGCTGTCGTGGGGGCCATCGCGCTGCTCGCGCGCCCGCGCCAGGCCCCCTTCGGGCTACCCCGCGCGTCGCTGGTGGCGCTGCTCTTTCTGTGCGTGCCGGTCGCCCGCGAGTGGGCGGCGCTGTTGCGCGTGGATATGCTCGGCATCGCCCTGGGGCTATGGGGGCTGGCGGTGCTCAACGGCAACGCGGGACCGCCGGGGTCGCGCCGGGCCGCCGGGGCTGGCGTGCTGCTGCTGGCCTGCCTGTACACCAAACCCTCACTGATCGCCGCGCCCGCTGCGGCCGGTGGGTGGCTGCTCTGGCAGGCCTGGCGCGGGCCGCCCGCCGAACGCCGCGCCTGGCTGCGGGCCGCCCTGACGCTCGCCGGCGTCGTCGGGGTGGGAGGCGGAGTAGCGTTCGCGCTGCTGCAGAGCGCCAGCGCGGGCTGGTTCTGGTTCCACGTGGTCGCCGCCAACGCCAACCGCTGGGAAACGACCCTGGCGCGCGACTTCTGGCAGCAGCAACTTGCCCTGCGCTGGCCCCTGGCCGTCGCGGCCCTTGTGGGAACGTTGTGGATAACTGTGGAAAAGCGGTGTCGGCGGGCGCCCGTGGAGGACCCGGCCCTGCTCGCGCTGCTGTACACCGCGGGGGGCGTGGTTACGGCGATCGGAGTGGGGAAAGTGGGCGCGTACAGCAACTACTTCCTCGAACTGTACGCCGGGCTGGTCTGGCTGGCAGCCTGGGCGGCCGCGCGGCTGCCAGCAACCCACAGCGGAGAAGCGCCCGCGCCGGGCCGGTACCTGTTCACACTCGGGGTAACCCACGCCCCCGGGAGCGCGGGCGTCCCGTTCTTGTCGCGTCTCCGCGGGCAAGCTGCCCGCACTCCCAGGAGACATCTGAACACCTACCCGGGCCGCGCGACCATGGTCGCGCGCGGCGCCTTCTACGCCCTGCTGGCCGCCGCGCTGCTCTACTACCCGCCCCTGTGGGACGCGGATCGGTTGCGCCCGGCGGGGTTGATCGAACCGTCTCCGCCCCGACTGGCCTTCGGACGCTACAGCCTCCGGGCCGACGCCGCGCGCGAACGGCAGGTCCTGGCCGCGTTGACCCGCGTCGGCGACGCGCTGCGGGCCGAGATCCGCGCGGCGGGGCCGCTGATCTTCACCGATATGCCGGGGGTTGCCGCCGCCGCCGGGGTCGGCTCGCGCTTGCAGGTGTTCGAGGCCCGCCAGCTCTTCGACCAGGGACTGAGCGATGAACGCCCCCTGCTACGCGAACTGGCCAACGGGGAGATCCCCCTGGCGGTGCTCGACTACCTGGGCAACTGGCTCACCCCGGGCGTCATCGAGATCCTGACCCGGCGCTACGCCCAGGATGGCTCGCTGGGAACGTTCGATCTCTACCGGCCGGTGGATCTGGGATCGCCACAGGAAACCGATCTGTTCTTCACCGTGCCTGGCGGCACGTTGCGTTTACGCGCCTACGGTCTGGCGCCGCCCCCGGGGGCGGCCCACGAGCCGGGCGCGATAGTGGCCCTGGGTCTGATGTGGATGGTCGCTGACGGGGCGCCATCGGCCCCGCTGACGGTCGTGACCCGGCTGCTCACCCCTGACGGCGCGGTGATCGTCGAGTCCGGGCGCCCGCTGCTCTACGGCGTGTTCCCGCCAGCGGAGTGGCCACCCGGTGCGCCGATCCAGCACCTGCAACCCCTGGCCCTGCCGCCCGAACTGGCGCAGGGCGATTACCTGCTGGCGGTGGGGCTGCGAACCAGCGCCCCCGGCGCCCCCGCGATGCAGACACTGACGCGCCTGACGATCGCCGGCGCCGGAGGCGCCTACATGCATGCGACCGGGCAGTTCGTGCCGGCAACCCTGCGGCGGGCCTGGGCCGAACTGGGGGCCGTGGAACGGGCGGGGTTCCCGCTGACCCCGGCGGTGCCCTTCGCCTGGGGGCATCTCCAATGCTTCGAGCGCGTGTGCCTGGAACTGCGGGAAGGAAGGGTGCAGACGCGCCCCCTCGGGGCGCGCCTGTACCTGGCCGAAACCCTGCGGGGCGATCGCTGCCTGGACGGGCGGCCCGCCGCCGGCGCCGTCTGCGCCGGCTTCGCCCCGGCCACGGCGCGCTTCGCGGAACTCGGCCCATCCCTCAGCGGCGAAATCGCCCGCAACGGCTGGATCGTGCAGTGGACCGAGGAAGCGCGCCTGGAGCGCCCGCCGGGGGGCGGTGATGCGGCCCTTGGCCGGCTTGGCGCCGAGACGTTGCGCCTGCCGCCGGGGATGCGTTACCGCTGGCCATAGATGGGGAAGCGGGGTTTCACTACACCCCCGGACGCTCACAATAGAAAAAGTCGCCGTTCACGGCCGCGTGGTAGGCATAGTTCACGCCATTCAGGCCCAGCACTAGGCGGTAGCCATCAACGAGGGCCTGGGTGTAGGCCATACCGGGCCGGGGGCAACCCAGGGCGCCATCGCTCCAGGTCACCGCCTCCGCAGAAACGATAGTTATCGCCGTGGGATCGGCGCCGGTGCGCCGGGCAAGATCGGCGATAGCCGCGGCGGCCTTATCGGCGGGGACTGCACCCAGGCCCGTCAGCGGCGGCAGGGCGCCCGTCGGTGTGACCCGCGCCAGGGTGGGCCGGGCCGCCGGGACCGTTGTAGCGGTCGGGGCGACGAGGGTAGCCTGAGCGGCGGGAGTGGGGCTGGCCGCGGGCGCGGGGTAGGCCGTGGGGGGCGCCCCGCCCGGCGCGGGGTAGGCCGTGGGCGCCCCGCCCGGCGCGGGTGGGGCGGTTGGGGCCATGGGCGTTGCGGTGGCGGGTAGGCCTGGTGTCGCGCCACAGGCGCCTATCAACGGCAGCATGGCCGCGCCCACAAACAGGGCGATCCAGCGCTTCCAGCGCGGTGTGCTAGATGCAAGACGCATAGGTCCTCCTTGTGGAGGGGGTGGGGAAATCGGGTTTCCCCACCCCCTGTCCGAGTAGGTGGTCTCCGTGCACTCCGGTGTCTCGGTTGGCGGGTGGGGAAACCGGGTTTCCCCACCCCCTGCCTGAGTGGCAGGTCGGGGAGAAATTCGCCCTCTCAGGCCCCCCTGCCGTCTGCGGCAAATGCTCATACCCGGATATAGAACGTCACGCCGCGCCCGCGAGTTCCACGGCGACTGTGCTATACTGATGATGAACATCTCACCGGGACAGGGGGCAAAAGCGTGGGTCAGTACAGTCTCTCGATAGTGTTGCCGGTACATCGCAGCGACGGGCTTGATAGCCTGGTAGCGGAGTGCCTTGCGGTGGCTGCGCGCTACGTTGACGACTACGAACTGATTCTCACCGCGGCGCGCAATACCGACATTGGCGCGACGGTCGCGCGCCTGGCCGCGAGTCACTGGCGGGTCTCGGCGCTGCCCTTCACGCGAGCGCCGGGGTTTCGCGCGGCCTTGCGGCAGGGCTGGAGCGTCGCGCGGGGCGATTATCTCCTTACCCTCGACCAGAGGCGCCTGGCGAGTGGCGCCGAAGTAGCGCGATTGCTGGCCATCGCTCCGGACTACGACGCCGTCTTTGGTTACCGCACCGATCCGCCGCGCGATCCGTTCACCTGGCTGCGCGCTATGGCGCTGCGCGCCCGTGTCAGGCCATCACCACGCGATCCTCTGCTCCGCACGTTTATGATCCGCGCCGAACTGCGGGACCTGCTGGCGCCCGATGGCCCCGATGCGCTGGCGCCGGCGGATGTGTACGCTGCCGCTGTGCAACGCAGCCTGGCAATCGCCGAGGTCCCGGTCGCGGGCGCCTCTGCCGCGCGGGGGCGCGGGGCGTTGGAGGCTGGCGCGCTGCTGCTCCTCGCCGGCGGCCTGTGGATGCTGCGACGACGGGGCGCCGGCGCGGCGCGGCGCTAGCGGTCTGGCACGCTGCTCGTAATGGAGGCGGCGGGAGGGGGCGTTGGCCTGGCCCTCGCCACACAAAACTATCCATCGCGACCAGCCTGTCAGACCATCAGGCCCACTCCCGAAGATCAGGATTGAGGAAAGGACCAGCACTATGAGCCAACCCGACGACCAGGAAAAGCCGCCCCAGCAACCGCAGAGCGACCTGGCCGAAGAACTGCGCGAACTGGGCCACCAGATCGAGCAGACCATTCGCAGCGCCCTGGAGAGCGATCGCGCCCGGCAACTCCAGACCGACATCTCATCCGGCCTGCGGGAGATCGGCGCCCAGCTCCAGAACGCGATGAAGGCGATCCAGGAAAACCCGCAGGTGAAGGAGTTGATCCAGCGCGGCGAGCAGGCGGTGAGCCAGGCCCAGCAGAGCAAGGTGGCCCACGACTTCCAGGAGACGCTGGCCCGTGGCGTGGCCATGCTCAACGAACAACTGGCCGGCTTTGTTAACCGGATGCGCGCGAGCGAACAGGCCCCGCCGCCTCCCGACGAATCCGCCGCAACCGGCGAGACCACGCGGCTGGATCCGGACGAGAAGTAACCCGCTTTCGCCGCACAGCCTGGCCTGCTACGTAAGCCTGGGAGGCGCCCTCCCAAACACTCCCAGCGGGTGAGGGTATGGGGAAACCGGGTTTCCCCGTACTCCTTTTCGAGGGCTACGCCCTCGCCTTCCCGGGGGCGGGGGTGTGGGGAAACCGGGTTTGCCCACACCCCCGGGCCTATGTTCACGGTAGCCGTCCATGCCGCCGGGCGGCACACCGCCCAATGAAAACGGGGGTATGGGGGAACCTGGTTCCCCGCATGTTCACGTTAGGCGCGACGCGGGATCGTAGTCAGCGCCAGGGAAACTCCTGGCGCCGCATCCGACAGGTTTACCATCCGTGTAGGATTGCCATAGCTTCAGCAGGGTCTATGTGCGGACGTTTTACCCTGGCGGTCCCCGGCGAACAACTGACGTTGCGCTTCAACCTGGAGGAGGTGCCCGTCCTGGAGAGGCGGTACAACATCGCGCCGACCCAGGCGGTGGTCATGATCCGGCAGGACGACGAGCGGCGCATCGTGGAAATGGCCCGTTGGGGGCTGATACCGTCCTGGTCGAAGGACGCAAGCGCCAGGGCGCGGATGATCAACGCCCGCGCCGAAACGGTGGCAGAGAAACCCGCCTTTCGCGCCGCGTTCCGCCAGCGACGTTGCCTGATCCCCGCCGACGGCTTTTACGAATGGCAGGGGCGCGCTGGCGGCAAACAACCCTACTATGCGCGTCTGGCAACGGGCGAAGTATTCGCGATGGCCGGATTGTGGGAACGCTGGCAGGCACCCGACGGCATGTGGATGCAGAGTTGCACCATTGTCACCACTACGGCCAATGCGATCCTTCAGCCCCTCCACGAGCGGATGCCGGCGATCCTGGCGCCGGAACACTACTCCCTGTGGCTCGAGCCAACCATCCGTGATCCGGGGGCGCTGCAGGAGTTGCTCGGCCCCTATCCCGCCGCGCGCATGCGCGTCTACCCCGTCGGCAAAGCGGTCAACTCCGTGCGCAACGAAGGCCCTGGTTTGATCGAACCCCTCGAACAGGCGGGGACGTAACGCCGGCCCGGCGGCACTACGTCACGACCGGCCTAACCGAGATCACGCATGCGGCGATTTGCCAGGATTCGTGCGAGGCGACGCCTGCAGCGCCTTGCGCGGGTTCAAGGACTCCACCAGCGTCTGCGCGTGTCGGCGCCCAAGACGCAAGGCCTCGGCACTCAACTCGCGCAGACGCTCGGGCGAGAGTTGCTCACGGGTTGCGAACCAGCGCCATGCGGTCATACCGGTAGTATACGTACCGGCATAGGAGACAGCCACCTTCGGGAGAATGCCCCAGAGGGGGATCGGGGAGACTAGCGTGCGGGCAATCTGTCGCCAGATGAAGCCGCCGCCGAGCACGGGGATGATTTCGCCCAGGCGGGCGTAGTCATCAGGCGCCGCGCCGTGGGCCAGTGCCAGACGGTAGACCATCAGCGCCTGGTTCTTGGTGAGAACGACGATATCGGCTATGGCAAAGGGCGCGGTGAGCAAGGGTATCTGTTCGGGGATGGCCGACACGAGGGCGTAAGAAGCGTTGGCAAACGAGACCGAACCGACCAGTTCGCGAGAATAGGCCTCCCGCAACCCCGGCAGGGCGCGCGCCGCGGCCAGGCGCTTAGCGGGGGGCAGGCTTTCGAAGATCGCCGCAGCCAGGGTATCAGGCGCGGACGGCGCGTCAAGATCCGGGAGCGTGATCACATGCGTGTGGGCGAGGTGGGGCAGGGACGGCAGGTACTCGGCGCTGCGGGCAATGCCCACGATCACCAGGGTGGTGGGTAGGGCCAGTTCGGCCAGCCGGGTGAGCGCGAGCGACTCCGAGGCAGTGAGGGGCATCCGGGCGTCGAGCAGCACCAGCGCCATATCGGCGGGAAGGCGCCGATCCTCAAACGCGGCGGCCAGGGGCCGGTAGAGGAGCGGATTGGGCGTGACAGGACCGGCATCCAGAAGACCCTGCTCGCGCAGCAAGGCGCTGGCGCGCATCCAGAGCGCGTGGGCGCCGAAACAGGCAATGGTAACCGGTCGCTCGCACTCGTCGCGAATCGCCGAGACATTGATTTCGCGCAATGTTTGGAACGCAACCCCCAGATCGTTCCGAATCGGCACAACGAACCTCCTCTTCTCATAACCAACGCCGTGCGGATTATAGCACGCGCAAAGCACCAGCCAGATGTGGTATAATAGAGTGGCATTGCCGGGTTGTGTAATGGTAGCACTACGGACTTTGGATCCGTCTGTCCAGGTTCGAGTCCTGGCCCGGCAGCCACGATCACCGATGAGCGCCACACAACGTGTACCGGGCAACGAACAGGGGAAAACAGCCTGTTTGCCGTACCGCTGGTGCACCAGGCGGCAGTGGGGCTTGGCTTCACTGCCGTTTTCGATGCCAGCGACAGGAAACGCCAGCGATTGCCGATTGTTGATTTCAGACCGGACGCGGCGCATCTAACGCGGTCACCATTGCGCCGATGCCCGAACAGGTCGCCTGGAAGCGCACTATGGACGGTCGTCTGCTCATTTTCAGTGGCAATGCCAATCCTGCCCTGGCCAGAGAGATCGCGGCAACCCTGCGCATGACCCTGGGTCGGGCCATGGTCGGCGAATTCAAGAATGGCGAGACGCGGATCAAGATCCACGACAACGTGCGTGGTTGCGACATCTTCATCATTCAGCCGACCTGCACCCCGGTTGACCACAACTTGATGGAACTGCTGCTGATGATCGACGCCGTGCGCCGGGCCTCGGCCCGCCGAGTGACGGCGGTGATCCCCTACTACGGCTACGCCAAGCAGGAGAAAAAAACCGCCGGGCGCGAGCCAATCTCGGCAAAACTGGTGGCCAATTTGATCCGCACCGCCGGCGCCGACCGGGTGCTGACGATGGATCTCCACGCGCCGGCGATCGAAGGCTTCTTTGACATCCCGGTGGACCATTTGCAGGCCGCCCCGCTCCTGTCGGACTACATCCACAGTCTGAACCTGCAGAACCCGGTGGTCGTCTCGCCGGACGCGGGCGGGGTGGGGCGGGCCAATCGCTTTCGCGAGCGCATCGGCGCCGGGCTGGCCATCATCGCCAAACAGCGCCCCGAGCCAGATACTGCCGAAGTGATCGAGATGGTCGGCGAGGTTGAGGGCAAGACGGCGATTATCGTGGATGACATGATCTCCACTGGCGGCACCCTGATCGAGGCAGCGCAGGCCCTGGTTGAACGGGGGGCCAGAAAAGTGTACGCCTGCGCCACGCACGGCATCTTTGCGGCTGACGCGCTCGAACTGATTGCCCGATCAGACGTGATCGAGACCATTGTCACCAATACCATTCCCCAGAGCGCGGCTGCGGCGACAGCTCGTGTACGCGCCATCAGCGTAGCGCCGCTGTTCGCAGAGGCGATTATGCGCATCCACAAAGATCTTTCCCTGAGCGCCCTGTTCTCATAACCACTTCGCGCCCCTGCCGGACGGGAGCGCCCGGGAAGGCTGCGTCCTCCCAGGAGACTGCTGTTACAGGCGGGCACCCACGGAGAGGTGCGGAGGTCTGCGCCCGCCGCGATCCCGTTGTTCGGCCCGCGGCGGGTGTGCCCCCTGGCGCAGACAGCCCGAGTCTACCGTCATAGGCGAAATGGGGGTTGCGGGGAGGATAGCCTCCCCGCGCCCCTCCAACGGTAGCGCAGGTGGGAAGCATGGCTTAGCGAAGGAGTGATTCCTTGGAGGAACCCGAACCTGGTATGATGATCGTCGGCATCATGCTATGTTTGCTGGTGCTGGCATGTATTTCGGCAGTTGACGCCGCGGTGAGCGCGACCGGTCGCCACCGTCTCGGCGCGCTGCTGACCGGGTCGCGGAGCGACACCTATGTTCAGCAGGCAATCGCCCGGCTGATCGAGGACCCCTACTTCTTCACCTCCACCATCATCGTTCTGAAGACCATTACGCTGATCGCGGCAACGGCGCTCACCATCGGTCTGAGCGCCGGGGACGGGTCGGGTGCGCTTGCCGGCGGGTTGGCCAGCCTGCTCGTCGCCGTGCTGGCGCTTGGCGAACTGCTGCCGCGGGCCTGGGCCATCCGTCATCCCGAGGGGGTCGCGCGCCTGCTCGCAGGCCCGGTCGTGATCATGTCAACGATCCTGTGGCCAGTGCTGGTCGTGGTGCGGGTCGTGTTCCTGCGGCTCAGCGGACAGGCAGCGCCCATGGCGCCGCTGGTGGCAGAGGAAGAACTGCGGCTATTGATGAACGCCGGCGAGGAGCAAGGGCTGATCGAGCAGGAAGAGCGCGAAATGATCGAAGGCATCATCGCCTTCGGTGACACGCTGGTGCGCGAGATCATGGTTCCGCGCGTTGATATCGTGGCCCTGGAGAGCGGCAGCACCCTCGAACAGGCGCTCGATGTGGTCAGTTCCAGCGGCCATTCACGCATTCCGGTCTATGAGGGCACGCTTGACCACGTGATCGGCATCCTCTACGCAAAGGACCTGATCCCCGCGCTGCGCCACAACGACCGGAGCATGCCGATCAATTCGATGTTGCGACCGGCCCACTTCGTGCCGGAAACAATGAAGGTCAACGCCCTGCTAGAGGACCTGCAGCGACGTAAGGTGCATATGGCGATCATCGTCGACGAGTACGGGGGTACGGCGGGGTTGGCCACGATCGAGGATCTGATCGAACAGATCGTCGGCGAGATCCAGGACGAGTACGACACCGAAGAACCGTCGGTACAGCCGGTGAGCGACGATGAGTTTGTCGTTGACGCGCGCCTGCCAATCGAAGATGTCAATGACCTGCTGGACGTGCACCTGACCTCGGAGACCGCCGAGCGGATCGGTGGTCTGGTCTACGAACACCTGGGGCGCGTGCCGCGGCAGGGCGATCAGGTGGACCTGGGGGAGGTGCTGGTGACGGTGCAGTCCATCAAGGGTATGCGGGCGCACAAACTGCGCCTTGAACGCCGCAAGCGCGCGCCTGATCCAACGGTGAACGGGGTGCTGGCGACGGAGAAGGCGCATGGACCAACCTGACTACGCGGCCCTCGTCGCCGCAGCCTTCGCAGCGCGTGATCTGTCCTACGCGCCCTACTCCCAGTTTCGAGTTGGCGCGGCGGTGCTTACGGCCTCGGGAGCGATCTTTCGGGGCGGGAACGTCGAGAACCGCGCCCTGCAAGCCACCATGTGCGCCGAGCGCGTGGCTCTGTTGAGCGCCTACGCGGCCGGCGAGCGTTCGATCATGGCCATCGCCGTTGTCACCCCGACGCCAACCGTGGCCAGCCCGTGCGGGTTCTGCCGGCAGGTGATGCTCGAACTGGCGCCGGGGTGCACGGTGGTGCTCCTGAGCATTGACGGCAAGCGGCGCCTCACCACGCCGGAGGAATTGCTGCCGGGGGGGGACGGAAGAGGTTAGTTGGATATTGGATGTTGGATTGCAGCGGGAGGGGTTGGGGGAGCTGCGCCCTCTCAGCCTCCCCCTGGCCCCAACGATAACGGGACCGGCCGGATGTGCCGGCGGGGGGACAGAATAATTCCACGACCTGTTGAAGAGACTGCATGCGCATCATTGCCAGGCCTGGTTGGGACGGCAATCCAAATAAAGGGGGCACCTCAGAACACCCAGAGGAACTCGCCTACCGTTGCTGCCTTTCGGCCCTGGCGGGGTTCAGCAAGTATCTGCCGTTCTTTGGTGCCAACAGCTATTATACCACATCCGTGTCGCCTGGCAGGTGGTTGGGGAGCGTAGGGAAACCCGATTTCCCCGCCTCCCTACTGGAGGGTAGGGACCTCCATGCAAGATGAAAAAGAGGGTAGAACATGCAGTATTCACCGTAGGGGTGTGGACAGGGTGGAAAGATGCCTCTGCGACGCTTGCGGGCGGGTTAAATTGAGAGGGGAAAGGGTGTGGAGGAGCGTCCACAAATCCAGATGTCCAGGGGCGCGGGCCACGGAAACCCGGCCCCTGTGCACAGCCTTTCCACGAGAAAAGCGACAGTTTATCCACAAAAGGCATGAGTTATCCACAAATACTGGCTACTTATCCACAGATAAGGGACGCGCGCTCCCGACGCAGCCGACCGCGCACATCCAGAGCTACCTCAACAGCAAAACACCGGGCAGCCAGAAGGCGCCCGATGTTTCGACTGTCTGGCGCTCAGTTGGTGGAGCGCAGCCTGAACATCTGTGAAGGAGAAAGGTCAGGAGTTCTCCTGGCCGCCTTTGGGGGGATTGTCAAGGTTCAGCGTGTTGATGAAGTTGCGGAAGATTGACATCGACTCATCGTTCAATTCAGGCTCATTCTCGGACTCAGGCTCCTCGACCGGTTCGCGGCCGGTGGTCTCGGCGGAGGCGGCCTGTTCTTCCTCATCGAAGAAGACGCCGGCCTGATCGAGCACGTGGCTTTCGACGAAGATGGGAACGTCGGTGCGCACGGCGAGCGCGATGGCATCGCTGGGGCGGGCATCAATCTCGACGGTGCGCCCACGCTGCTCGATGACGATCCGGGCGAAGAAGGTATTGTCCTGGATGTCGTTAATAAAGATATGGCTGATCTGACCGTCCAGATCAATGATCGTCGCCTTGAGCAAATCGTGGGTCATCGGGCGCTGCGGCTCGTGGCCCTGAATTGCCATTGCGATCGCGTCAGCCTCGAACGGCCCGATCCAGATCGGGAGATAGCGCTTGCTGTCGGTCTCGCGCAGCACCACGACACGGTGTTGTGTCAGCAGGCTGACACGGATACTATCTACGACGACGCGTATCATCTGTCGGCCCTTCCTGAAAAGATTGCTAGGCGAACGCCGCGCGGCGCGACAGGGCGCGCCGGGTTTTCTGCCTGTCATATGATGACATCTTAGCACGTCCTGAAAGGATACGTCAAGCAATCCGCTTCCTGCTTCCTGCTGAATACATCGCCGGGTCTCATGAATCCACAACGTAGGTGTTCACACCTGGGGTAACCCACGCGCCTGGGAGCGCGGGCGGGACGCCCGCGTCGCGTCTCCGCGGGCAAGCTGCCCGCGCTCCCAGGAGAACTGTGAACACTTACATCCACAACCCGAGGTAGTGGTTAAGTAATAAGTGATAGATTGTGACGGATGATGAAGAGCCTTGTTACGATTTCGTGCATGGAATCTGACTTTGAAAAGGATAAGGTCTTACGCACAAAGCGAGCGTTGGATTGTCTCA
>Ga0209162_1000402_pt1 | contig 48011 bp, 36 predicted proteins | sample YNPNPMetaG_FD_187121 | JGI IMG/M metagenome (GOLD analysis project Ga0209162, IMG submission 187121) | Anoxygenic and chlorotrophic microbial mat microbial communities from Yellowstone National Park, USA - YNP NP MetaG (SPAdes) (version 2) ...
CCGGGCCAGACCAAGACCCCAGAGCCACCGGGCCAGACCAAGACCCCAGAGCCACCGGGCCAGACCAAGACCCCAGAGCCGCCGGGCCAGACCAAGACCCCAGAGCCGCCGGGCCAGACCAAAGAACCCAAGCCAACCAAGGCCCGGTGAGTCGGCCCCTGAAATGAAAGACGCCAGCGGGAAACACCGCTGGCGTCCTGGCTATTGGGTCTGAAGCAAAAACCTCCCGCAGTTTTTAGGAACCTGCGGGAGGTTTTTCGGATAGGCCCTTAGCGCACCTGCACCGCGCCCATCACGGACTCGATGGTGATCTCCACGCGGCTGGCAGCCGAGGCAAACCCTGCGCTCTCGTGGACCTGGTCGCGCCGGGGGAAGCGGCTCTCGTCCACGGTGATGGCAGCCAGGCCCCGGCGGTAGATGCGCGCCGCTGTCCCGGCCGGGACGGTGATCTCGCAGGTGCTCATGACCCCGGCGACGTGGACCATGACCTGCCCACTGGCCGGCAATTGCACCTGCTGGGTGCACATCACCCCTTCCAACGTCAGATCGGTCACGCGCAGGTCACGCAGGTCCAGGTCCACCGTGCCCATGACCGTCTCCACCTGCAAGGCCAGGGGCACATTCGGCGACAGGCGCAGACGGCCCTGCGGCCAGGCTTCGCGGCCCCCCAGGCGCACACGCGGCCCGCTGCTTTTCAGGGTCAGGAAAGCCACGTCGCCGCGCTCCTGGTACTCACGACTCAGCGGCGGCGCACTGTCCGGCCCAAAGTCGCCCTCCAGCAGGTTACCGGGGCCCGCAGGCAATGCAGAGACCCGGAACGTCCCCAGCAGGAGGTCCAGTTTCACCTCCGCCCGACTCACATCGCCCAGGGGTTGGGTGAAGTGGCTCGTGTATGCGGGCGTGCTGCCGGCGAGTTGCGGCCCGGCCAGCAGCAGGTAGGCCACCAGGGCCAATGTGCCGATGACCACCAGCATCCCCAGGAGCGCGGAGAGGGCATAGCTCCACCGCCCCAGTACGCCGATCAAGATCTCCAGTCCAATGACGATCAGGATGAGCGGCCACCACTGCCAGAGCAGTTGCCAGGGACTGGTTCCCAACATGCCCAGGTTCGCCATCAGGAACACCAGCCCCAGGGTGATGAGGATCAGCGGGCCGGTCAGGTTCACCGGCCGCCACCGCCGGTCTTGACGCCTGTTTTCTTGGTCCCAACTCATGGATTGTCCTCCTATGCGCGTGTTACGTGTTGCACTCTTCTATGGCCCGGCGACCGTGAAATATCGCAGCGGATAGCTCTCAGCGATCTGGACCCCTCAATCACCTCACCGCCACATCGCCGGCACCGGCCTTCCGCGTCGGCCTCGACCACGGCGTGGCAGGTGGTGCAGTAGCCTTTGGTTGTGACCTCGAACCGGGCATGACAGTAACGGCAGACCAGGGCCTCGGCCTTGATCTCCTTTCCACACGCGGGACAGGTCTTGGTCTCGCTGCTCATAGTCAGCCTCAGTAGATGGAAAAAGTTGCTCAAAGCGGGTCTGCCAGGCCCAGGCCTGACTGGGTGACCCGCCGCTTCGCGCTCGGCGGTCACAGACCGCCGAGGAGCACAAATTTCCATCTACTGAGCCTCCTTTCGACAAACCCTGCTGGTCCCCCCAACCATGAGAGTCCTGGCCTGTTCTGGCAACACCATTCCCGGTCGCGGGCGACGGCCGTTTCGTAGCTGACGTCGGCGTGGCGCATGATGCCCTACTCGTCAGTCTCCTCCAACAGGTGGCCGTAGCGTTCCTCCAACAGGCATATTCGGGGCATACGCCACCGTGCGAGAATGCCTGGTGAGCCGGCGTTTTCTGCTCCCTGGTGATGTCGGTCAGGAAACCATCGCACTTACCGTTCCACGCGCCACGTGATGCTATCCACGGCCACGGCCAGCGTCCGCTGGTCCATGGCGTGGCCCACGTACAGGAAGGCATTGCCCGCTGGTGCCAGTTCCAGGGCCGTGCCCGGCGCGGCCCCCTTCACGCCGATGATGGCGTGGGCGCGGTTCTCGGTGCCGCGCAGATCGGCCTGCGCGCCGATGGTCCCCAGGGCGGCCACGGCCTCGGCGGTGAGGTTGCGCCCGCCGTCTATGCGCACGGCCGCCACCACGATGCGCCCGGCCGGGATACTGGCGATGTATTCCGCCAGCAGGCGCGACTCGGCCGGGCTGCCGGAGGTATCAAAGCCGCGCCGATCCAGCACGGCCCCGGTGTGCTCGTCCAGCACCACCAGGTTGTAGCCCCGTCGCTCCACGCTGATGTCTTTGTCGGCATCGCGCCCCAGGCCGATGTGGGCAAAGCCGGCCTCGCCCCCCACGCTGTTCACCTTGATGTCCACCGGCGTGTTGACCCCGGTGCTCCCGATGGCGAAATCGCCCGGCCACCGGTCATAGGGCGACTCGGCATAGTCGAACTCGAAGGTGACGACGTTGAGGCCCATTTTCACATAGTCGGCCGGGACGAGCAGCTCGTAGGGCGCCCAGCCGGGGCCGAAGGTGAGCCGCTGGGGCAAGGCCCGGCCATTCACCCGCACCGTGGCCCGCTGGACAGGCGCCCCCTCCCAGGTGAACGGCAGGGCAACCAGGGAGAGGCGATAGTCACCGGGCAGCCGGGCCGGCAAAAAGACCTGGGCCTGGCGCGCGGCAGCCCAGTTGGCCGAGACGCCACCCATGTCCTCCTCCCAGCTCCAACCCTCGCCCCGGTACATCTGCGTGGCCGCGATGCCCAGGTCCACGGTCACGGTGGTCGTGGGCGGCGGCTGGATCACACGGTAGGCGCGCACGCCAGACTCGTCCCCAGAGACGAGTTCCAGGGGCAAGACGGACCTGACGTACTCCTCGGTAGCCTGCCAGGTGTCGGCGTAGGGCAGGCGGCCGGGGAGTGGCGGGTGCATCACCACGTAGCGGATGTCCAGCAGGTAGACCAGCTCGCCGGCCAGGGCCTTGTCAATTGCCTGCTGCTCCGGGCTGACCTGGCGGTACATCTCCAGGTCAATGATGGATCTGATCACCGGCAGCCGGGCGAAATAATCGAACTTGAAGTCCGGGTTGCGCGACGTGTTGCCGCTCAGGATGCGCTTGTGGTGGACCACCTGGTAGTATTGCATCTGCGTCCGCTCCGCGCCCTGCGTGCCAAAGCTATTGCGCCAGCCCAGGGGCAGTTGGAGGATGGCGAAATCATCCGGCTCTGCGCCGATCTTCCAGTAGATGGGCGGGACGCGGGCATCGGTGAGGGGGAGAGGCACGGCCAGGTGCTCGAAGGCGATGGCGATGGCCAGGGCGAAGGCAAACGTAAAACGTAAAACGTGAAACGTGAAACGTGAAACGTGAAGCGTAAAACGTGAAACGTGAAACGTGAAACGTGAAACGTGAAACGTGTTGCGCGAGAAGCATGCGTGCTGCGTGCTGCGCGAGACCTGCGACCTGCGACCTGCGACCTGCGACATTAGACCTGCGAACTGTGACATGAGACCGGCAACCGCGAAGGCGACCAGCACCCCCAACGCCAGCATCAACGTCAGGCTGAACCGGTTGGGCGCGCGGTTGGCGTTTACGACCGGGATATAGTGCAGGAGGATGAACGGCAGGGGCACGGTCACTTCCAGGCCATCCAGATCAAAGACCTGCCGACCGCCCACGGTGAGGAGCGGCCCCAATGCCAGCAGCAGCGACGCGATGGCGACTGTGATCCACAGCTTCAACTGTTTCCGGTAGACGATGGCCCCGACGAGGGCCAGCAGGGGCAGGGCATAGCCCAAAAAGACCGTGTGCGTATCCTTGAACTGCAAGTCCATCGCCTGGGCCGCGCCGCCCCAGAAGGGGTGGAGGGCGGTGGGGACGAACAGCCCCAGGGCGTCGGCGGCCAGCCACTCCGCGCCGCCCCAGCCCTTGAGGTTATACGCCTGGGCCTGGGCCATCTCTCCCAGGATGGGCACGAGCAGCGGCAGATAGCCGACGAACGCCACCAGGCCGGCCGTCGCCAGTTGGAGCAGCTTGCGGACGCAGAGCCGCCGCCACTCGAACAGCAGCACGGCCAGGGTCAGCAGGGCCAGGAACACGCCGAAGGTGTTCTCGCAGAGCAGGCAGAGCAGGGCAAAGACGCCGGTCAGGATCGCGTCGCGCCAGCGGCCCCGGCGCACCGTCTTGAGCAGGAATAGCGCGTAGAAGGGTATCCACTCGCTGGAGACCACGTTGTAATGGCCCAGGCTGGCATAGACGAAGCGGCACGAGGCAAAGGCGTAGACCATCCCGCCGACGAAAGCGGCCAGGGCAATGTAAAGTGCTCCAGGCGGGTGTGTCACCCGCGTTCCCTGCCCGGACCTGGTGGATGTGCCCAGCCCGGCAGGCACACCCCCTGTGAGCGTGGGGGGGTGACCCTCACCCCCGGCCCCTCTTCCTGCGAGGGCAAGGGGAGTATCGTCACGCAGCAGATAGCGGCACAGCAGGAACGCGCCGTAGCCGCTCAGGGCGAACGAGGCGATGATGATCAGATTGCTGATGGTGGGGATGCTGAGCCAGGCGTGGAACGGCAGGGCCACCAGGTCGTTAAAGAGGCCCAGGGTGTAGAGGGCCAGGTTCACGCCCAGCGGGTAGAAGGTGAAATCCGTGGTCAAGGGACTCTGGTGCAGGTCCAAGAGCGCGTACTTGAACCACCAGATGTTCCAGAGGAAGGCATACTCGTCCACGTTGCGGCCGGGCACGTGGGTATTGAGGTGCAGGACCAGCGGCCACGTCAGGACCAGCGTCGCCAGCAGATACGCGGCCAAAACCGCCACGTGCAGGGTCAGGGGATGGGATCGCAGCCTACACAGGAAGGTCATCATCGCTCCAGCGACCTCAGCCGGTCAGGGGGGCCTGAACCCTCCCGCAGGTCAGAACGGGGATGCGGTTGGTCATTGAAGCACGCCTGCGGCGCGCCCCAACCTGCGGGAGGGAAGTTACCGAGCAGGTCTATAAGCCGGATTCTGTCCCCCTCCCTGAGGGGTGGTGGTCATCTATCTACGACGCCGGTTACCCGGCGCCTCCAGCGGCCTACCCGAGGGCGAGGCGGGCCACCTCATCGCCCTCCTATTTGGCCTTGCTCCGGGTGGGGTTTTCCAGGCCAGCCCGGTCACCCAGACTGCCGGTGGTCTCTTACACCACCGTTTCACCCTTACCCGCAGAGGTGCCCTGGCACCCCCCGCTGGCGGTATGCTTTCTGTGGCACTATCCGTCGGGTCACCCCGCCTGGGCGTTACCCAGCACCCTGCCCTGTGGAGTCCGGACTTTCCTCGCGCGAGAGACTCGCCCGCGACCACCCGACCTGCTCAGTACAAGTATAACCGGCCCGGGGTCGAAAGTCAAATCCCCCGACCAGCCTGCCCCCTACTTGACATACCCGACACAACCGCTTATACTTCAGTATATGAAAACCCGAACCAGCGAATGGACGAATGGACATCCCGCATTCCGCACTCCGCATTCCGCATTCCGCACTCCGCATTCCGCATTCCGCACTCCACATTCCGCATTCCGCACTCCGCACTCCGCATTCCGCATTCCGCACTCCGCATTCCGCATTCTGCATTCCGCACTCCGCACTCCGCACTCCACATTCCGCCCGGAGACCCACCATGCCCTTCCAACTCACCCTCACCGTGGCCGACTACCGCGCCCCAGAGAGCGACAAAACCGGCGTGCTCTTTTACCGGAGACCCTTCGGGTTTGGGAAACCCGAAGGGTCTGGCCCCCTACTTGACGCGCGCGGCCCGGCCGCGTATACTGTAGGCCGCAGCAGGGGAGCAGCCCTGGGAACTGGAGTAGAGGCTTTAGCCGGCCGCGAAGCGTCCCGCCTGAAGGCTGCGGAACGTTATACTGCTCCTCACCGGTCTGCAACCGCCGAGACGCGGGTCGCAGACCCGCTTTGAGCCATCGGAAAGACAGACGCGGGTCGCAGACCCGCTTTGAGCCATCGGAAAGACAGACGCGGGTCGCAGACCCGCTTTGAGCCATCGGAAAGACAGACGCGGGTCACCCGGTCAGGCCCCCGGCCCAGGCTGGACTGGGTGGGCCTGGCAGACCCGCCCGGAGCTGAAACAAATCACGCCCTACGCACCACGAACGAGCAACCAGCAACCAGCAACCAGCAACGAGTAACAAGATTGGAGAAGCACAACCGCCATGACCCATCTCAACCCCACCCCCTTTGAGTTCTGGTCAGTCTGGAGTGTGATCCTGGTGGCGGTGGCGGCCCTGGCCTACGCCGCCTTCCTGGCCTGGCAGACCTTCAAGGCCGACACCGGCACGCCCAAGATGCAACAGATCGCCAAAGCCATCAACGACGGAGCCACAGCCTACCTCAACCGACAGCTTCGCAGCATCATCTGGCTCATCGGCCTGCTGGTGGTGGCCCTGTTCCTCACCGCCTACCTGGCCCGGCTGGCCCCGGAGGCCCAGGAGATGGGCCTGGATAACCTGGTGGTGGCCCTGGGCCGCGCCGGGGCCTTCCTGATGGGCTCCACGTTCTCCATCCTGGTGGGCCGCCTGGGGATGACCATCGCCGTGAAGGGCAACATCCGGGTGGCCTCGGCCGCGCGCTTTAGCTTCAACGACGCCCTGCGCATCGCCTACCGCTCCGGCACCGTCACCGGGATGCTCACCGACGGCCTGGGCCTGCTGGGCGGCACGCTCATCTTTATCATCTTTGGCAAGGCCGCCCCGGAGGCCCTGCTGGGCTTTGGCTTCGGCGGGACGCTGGTGGCCCTGTTCATGCGCGTGGGCGGCGGCATCTACACCAAGGCCGCCGACGTGGGCGCGGACCTGGTGGGCAAGGTGGAGCACGGCATCCCGGAGGACGACCCCCGCAACGCCGCCGTCATCGCCGACCTGGTGGGCGATAACGTGGGCGACTGCGCCGGGATGGCCGCCGATATTTTCGAGAGTTATGAAGTCACCATCGTCTCGGCCATGATCCTGGGCCTGGCGATCCAGCCCTTCGAGCTAAAGTGGATCGTCTTCCCCCTGCTGGTGCGGGCCATCGGCGTGATCTCTTCCATCATCGGGACCTATGCCGTCTCCTGGTGGCCCACCAAAGGCGACGCCTTCAAGGCCATGGACCTGAGCTACGACCTGTCGTCGTTCATCTCCACATCGAGCTTCCTGCTCCTGGCGATCTTTTACGTGGGGGATCTGCGGGTCTTTGCCGCCACCGCCGCCGGCATCCTGCTGGCCGTGGGCTTTAACAAGTACACCGGCTACTTCACCCACCCGGACAAGAACCCGGTGCGCGAGATCGCCCGCTCCACCCGCACCGGCTCCGCCACCACCATCCTCACCGGCCTCTCCGTGGGCTACGAGAGCACCGTCTGGGCCATCCTGATCATCGCCCTCACCATCGCCGCCGCCATCCTGGTCTACACCGTCTCGTTCAGCGCGGAGGTGGGCTATGCCATCCTGGGCGTGGGCGCGCTCCTGGTGCCCATCGTCGGCTTTTTGGTCTGGCGGAAGAGCAAACAGATTGACCTGGGCATCTTTAGCGCGTTGGGCGTGATCGCGGTGACGCTGATCGTCTACTCGTTCAAGGCCGCTCCGCCCGGCCCCAACCAGATCACGCTGATCCTCTACGCCGTGGCGATGACCGGCATCGGGATGCTCTCCCACACCGGCAACAACGTCTCCATGGACACCTTTGGGCCGATTGCGGATAACGCCAACGGCATCGGCGAGATGGCCGGCCTGGACCCCCAGGCGCGCCAGATCATGGCCGACCTGGACGCCGTGGGCAATACCACCAAAGCCATCACCAAGGGCATTGCCATCGCCTCGGCCGTCATCGCCGCCGTCTCGCTCTTTGGCAGCTTTATCACCGACGCGAACAAGGTGAACGCGGAGTTGGGGTTGCCGGCCATCACGGGCATAGACATCGCCGACCCGCGCGTCTTTATCGGGTTGCTCATCGGCGGCGCGCTGCCGTTCCTGTTCAGCAGCCTGATCATCCGGGCGGTGGGCCGGGCCGCCGGCCTCATCGTGAACGAAGTGCGCCGGCAGTTCCACATCCCCGGCATCCTGGAAGGCACCAGGCTACCCGACTATGCGAAGGCCGTGACCATCTGCACCCAGGCGGCACAGAAGGAACTGATCAGCCTGGCATTGCTGGCGGTCCTGGCCCCCATCGCCGTGGGCTTCCTGTTGCAACTGGAGGCATTGGGCGGCTTCCTGGCCGGCATCATCCTGGTGGGACAACTGCTGGCCGTGTTCATGGCCAACGCCGGCGGGGCCTGGGACAACGCCAAGAAGATCATCGAGGACGGGTTGTACGGCGGCAAAGGCTCCGAGGCGCACAAGGCATCGGTGGTGGGCGATACGGTGGGCGACCCGTTGAAGGACACGGCCGGGCCGGCCCTCAACCCCATGATCAAGGTGGTGAACCTGGTCTCGCTGCTCATCGTGCCCCTCATCGTGGCCCAGCGCGGCCAGATGAACCCGATGGTGATCGGCCTGGCGTTAGCTGCGGTGGTGATCATCATCGGGGCCATCTGGTACAGCAAGAAAGAGGCGTTCGGGGGCGTGAGCGAGGGGGAGAAGGGGTAAAACGTCAAAACGTCAGATGGGGGCGTTCCATGCGCTTTCCTCGTTCGTGCGGCATCCTGTTGCACCCCACCTCGCTCGCCGGGCCATACGGCATCGGCGACCTGGGTGACGCGGCCTATCGCTTTGCCGATTTCCTGGCCGAAAGCGGGCAGACCATCTGGCAGGTCCTGCCCCTGGGGCCTACCGGCTATGGCGACTCGCCGTACCAGTGCTTCTCGGCCTTTGCCGGGAACCCGTTGCTGATCAGCCCGGACCGACTGCTGGCGGAGGGCCTGCTCGACGCGGCAGACCTGGCCGAGACGCCCCCCTTCCCGGCGAAGCAGGTGGATTATGGCCGGGTTATCCCGTGGAAGGGGGCCTTGCTACACCGGTCTTACCAGCTCTTCCAGACCCGCGCGACAAGGGCGCAGCAAGACGAACTGTGGGCTTTTTGCGAACGCAACGCCGCCTGGCTGGACGATTACGCCCTGTTCATGGCCCTCAAGGAACACCACGGCGGGGGTGTATGGACGGCCTGGGACCGGGCTATCGCCACCCGCCAGGCGGCGGCCCTGGCGTATTGGCGGGATAAGCTGGCCGATGCCATCCAGGAGCAGCGGTATCGCCAGTGGCTCTTTTTCCGCCAGTGGAGCGCGCTCAAGACCTACGTCCATGCCCGTGGCATCCGCTTCCTGGGTGACATCCCCATCTTTCTGGCCCATGATAGCGCGGACGTGTGGGCCAACCCGCATCTGTTCCACCTGGACGAGGCCGGCGAACCCACCGTGGTGGCCGGCGTGCCGCCGGACTATTTCAGCGCCACCGGCCAGCTCTGGGGCAATCCCCTCTACCGCTGGGAGGTGCTGGCCGGCGATGGGTATGCCTGGTGGCTGGCCCGGTTCCGCGCCGTGCTGGAGCTGGTGGACCTGATCCGGCTGGATCACTTCCGGGGCTTTGAGGCGTATTGGGAGATCCCGGCCGGGTCGCCCACAGCCGAGACCGGCCGGTGGGTCCCGGGGCCGGGGGCGGACCTGTTCCGCCACCTGAAGGACAAGTTGGGCGAATTGCCCATCGTGGCCGAGGACCTGGGGGTGATCACGCCGGCGGTGGAGGCCCTGCGCGAGGAGTTCGCCTTCCCGGGGATGAAGGTCCTCCAGTTCGCCTTTGCCTCTGAGGCCGCCAACCCCTTTTTGCCGCACAACTATACCACGCCCAACTGCGTGGTCTACACCGGCACCCACGACAACGACACGGCCGTGGGCTGGTTCCGCTCGTCCAGCACGCCAGCAGAACGGAGCTATGCCTTGCGCTACCTGGGCACAGACGGCACAGACATCGCCTGGGACCTGATCCGGCTGGCCTATGCCTCTGTGGCCGATATGGCGATAGCCCCACTTCAAGACGTGTTGCGGCTGGATAGCGCGGCCCGGATGAACTACCCATCCCGGCCCGGCGGCAACTGGACCTGGCGCTATGAGGAAGGGGACCTCACGCCGGAGTTGAGCCGCCGCCTGCTGGCCCTGGCCCAGACCTACGGCCGCGCGCCGTGGCCGGAACGCCAAAAAGAACTGGCGGCCTCCAGGGGCCGCCAGCCCGGGAACGCCTGACCGGCGCAACTGCCTGCCCTCCCGCCGGTGTGGTAACCGGGGGAGGGTTCAGGTTACTGGCCGGCCACCAACTCCAACAGCCTGCCCACCTGATAGCCAGAAGGCCCGGCCGCCCGCTGCAAGCGCTGGATCACGTCATAACAGGCGACGATGGCCGGGGCCACTTCCTCAGCCGGCCGGCCGGCGCTGATCTGGATGGCCGCCAGGGTCAGCATCCAGGCCAAAAACTCCTCAAAGGCCTCTTTGTTGAACCACAGCACCTCGCGGTAGCGATTCACCTGCCAGAACGCCCGCACCTCGTCGTCCTGGAGCCAGGTTTCCAGGAGGCGAGAGGCGCGCGCTCTCCCCCGGCCGGGCGCGTCCAGCTCGTGCCAGTGTTGCTGGCTGACCAGGAGCCTGACCAGGTTGACGGCGTGCCCGGCGGCACTCTCGCTCAGGCCCAGGTCTTGCAGCGTGCCGGCCAGCAGCCGCCCCAGCAGCCATTCGTCGAGCCAGCCCCGGCTCTGGGTTACCTCATCCGCCTCGCTGACGACCCGGCCCAGGGCGTGGGTGCATAGCCAGCCCAGCAGGATACCCCATGTTGCTGTATCCCCCTCCCGCACCGGCACGGTCTGCATCCGCCGGCTGGCCGCCCGGTACTTGCGCGAACGGGGCAGGGGGTAACGGGCCTCCAGGACCGGCAGGTGCAGGATGGCCGCCAGTTTGTGGCGGATCTGGCGCGCAATCGCCACCTCATCCCCGTGACCGCCGCTGAGCTGTTTGATCTCGCGCAGCAGGCGCACCGCCTTTTGCTCCACCTCGTCCAACACCGGCGTCAGGTCAGGCGGCTCTGCGTCCGGCCCACTCACGCGATGCGCGATGAGCCAGCGGAATTGACCGGCGTTGACCAGCTCCTTGAAGGGGCCATGCACCGGCCGCAGGAACACCTCGCGCAGGGCCTCGTCCAGGGAAGGGACGCCGCGCCCGTCCAGGTAGGCGGCCAGATGGGCGTATTGATGCCACTCGTTATCCACCACCTCCCGCCAGTCCAGGAACACGTGGCACTTGTAGGCGTCCAGTTCCACATACAGGCCCTTCTCCCATAGCTCCTGGCTGCGGCGGATGTATTCCAGGCCGGTGAGGTGGTCCCGGAAGAGGCAGAAATATTGCGCGTCGTTGTGCAGGCCCAGGCCCTCGCCCAGGCTTTTCTGGACCAGGGCGCGTTCCTCGCCCTGGCCGGTCTTGACCGCATAGGCGACCGAGGTGCGGATCCAGCCCCGGGCCGTGGCGTACTTGTTGTGATAGACCACCAGGGCGCGCTCCTCCCCGACGCGGTTGGAATAGGCGAACACGTCCTCGTTGACGTGCCCCTCCGGCGCGAAAAAGTCGTACAGGAGGAAATCACGCACCCCGGCGAAGAGCTGGCGGCGGTGGAGCAGGGGGAAAACCTGCCGCTCGTGTCGCTGGATCAGGTAGTCATCCGGCTGCTCATCCCAATAGGCCCGGCGATACTCCATGCCGTACTTCTCGGCCAGGCCCTCCACCTGCCCGTGGCCGAACATGGGCAGGCCGGGCAGGGTGACCATCAAGATGCAGACGCCAAAGTACTTGTCGCCCTTGCCGAACTGGGCCACGGCCGTCTCTTCGTCCGGGTTGTTCATAAAATTCACGAAGCGTTTGAGCACCTCCGGGTCGAACTCCAGGGTGTTTTTCATGACGGAACGGTATTTGGCGTTGTCCTCGTCGCGCAGCATGTGCATGAACGCGCTGTTATAGACCCGGTGCATACCCAGGGTACGCACGAAATAGCCCTCCAACAACCAGAAGGCCTCGGCCAGGAGCAGGGTGTCTGGGGCCTCGGCTGCCACGCGGTCCACCACCTCCCGCCAGAACTCCTGGGGCATGGCCGCGTCGAACTGCTCGCGGGTGAGGCCGTATTCGGCGCGGGTGGGGATGGCCCCGCCGCTGCCCGGCTCCGGAAACCACAACCGCTGGTAGTGTTTCCTGGTCAGGGTCATGGCCGCATCAAAGCGGATGACCGGGAACTGGCGGGCCACCTGGAGAATGGTCTGGATCACGGCCTCGCGTACCTCTGGCTTGAGGTAGTTCAACTGGGCCGTGTCATTCCACGGCATGGAGGTGCCATCATTGCCGTGGTAGATGTATTGCTCGCGGCCGGTCCACCGGTCCACGCGCTTGAACACTACCGCCGCATCGGAACGGTCGTAGTAGTGATCTTCCAGGTAGATGCCCACCCGGGGGTCCGCCGAGAGGTCCGGCCCACTGAAGGTGTAGGAAGGAAAGGGGTTATGGTCCAGGGCGATGAACCAGTCGGGGTGTTCGATGACCCAGCGGGAATAGATACCCATGTGGTTGGGCACCATGTCGCTGGCCATGCGGATGCCGCGTTGCCAGGCCCGCTCTTTCAGGTTCTGGTAGGCGGCCTGGCCGCCCAGGTCGGCGGCGATCTGGTAATCGTAGAGCGAGTAGGCCGAGGCCACGGCCTCCGGATTGCCACACAGTTGCTTGATCCGCTGCGAGGCCGGGCTGCGTTCCCACAGGCCGATGAGCCACAGGCCACTGATGCCCCAGCGGGCCAGGGTATCCAGCTCCTCGTCAGGGATCTGATCCAGGCGGGTGATGGGTCGCTTATAGCGTTTGGAGAGCTGGTCCAGCCAGACGTAGGTGTTCCTGGCGATGAGCACCAGCCGGGGCATCCAGTCTCTATCGGGGCTGAATCTTTCCGGCTCGCCGAGCAGGTCGCCGTACTCATAGACCTGGGCCGGCCCCGGCCCCATAAAGATGGCTTTCTCCTCCTCGCGGATCAGGTCCAGGCTGCTGAGCAGGCGATACAGGTAGGTCCCCAACAGGTAACCCCAGTGCTCGCGGATGTATTCCAGTTGTCCGGGTAGGGAATGAGGCACGGCCAGGGCCGGGCTGCGCAGCATCTCCACCAGGTTCTGGTTCTGCGGCCCAAAGGGGGGAAGGCGGTCAAAGAACTCGCCCAGGCTGGCGATGACCCGGCGATAGGTCGTCTCTTTGGCCAGCGTGGTATCGTCAATGAGTTCCTGGAAGGGGGCAAAGGCCGGGTTGGTGTTGAGCAGCCAGAGCATGAGCAGTTCTTCCAACAGGACCTGACGGTGGGGTATGCCGTCGGTCTCGCCAGCCAGGTACTCGTCCACAGGGCATTCGCGCTCGTAGACGGGCAAGGGGGGAAAGACCTCGGCCAGGCGACGCAGGGCCGCGTCTACCGCCACCGGGCCGAGGTCTTGCTCCAGCCAGGCCAGGGCCTCGGCCCCGGTCTCCGGGTGGACCTGCTGGCGGTACAGCCCGGCCACGTGATGCAGGATCTCGGCGATGAGGGCGGCCGCGTTCACCTGCCCGGCCCGGATGGCCTGCTCCGGGAAGTGGACCAGGTCTCGCCGGCGGTTCATCTGCCGGGCAAAGCGCCGGGCAGCAGCAAAGTCGGGCAGGGCCACGTTACCGCGCCAGGAAAATAACGAACGGTCGAACTGGTAGCGGTCTCGCGCCAGACGTGAGACGTGGAATCCCAGTCGTTCTTTGGGCATGGCTCCCCCTCAGCACAGGATTATACTGTTGGCGAACTCGATTTTCACGGGCTGACGCTCCACGTTGGACAAGGCGGGCCATGTGGTGGCAACCGGCTGAAACCTCTACCCTGTGCTCCGCGCGTGGACCAGATCATTCCTTCGGGCTGGGGACCGGATGCACCCGGCGGCGCATCGCCCAGACCCCGACCCCCAACCCGCTCAGGACGAACAGGCCGGCGATGATTGCCCCCACCGTCACCCGCTGCCGGAGATCGTCCGGGGCCACGCGGACGATGAGGCCGTCCACGTTGCCCGCACCTTCCACGGCCACCCGAACCTGGTGCGGGCCGTAGGCCAGGCCGCTCGCCACCGGCACAATGGCCTGCCAGGTTTCCGCGTCGGCGTGCAGGTCCACGGTGTGTTCCACGCCATCAATCGTCACGCGCAGCCGGCCGGCCACTGGTGAACGCCGCACCACCAGGTCCAGCCCGTCTCCCACGAAGGTGAAGGTCAGCGCCGCGCCGTCGCCCCCCTCACGGTAACCACCCAGCACGGCCCGGCCATCCCTTCGCGCTTGCCAATCCCCTGCCCAATGGAGCGCCCAGTGGTCCTCCTGGTGGTAACCCTTGTAGACCTGCGGGGGGGCCGTGGCCAGGGCCTTGAGGGCCAGGTAGGCCGGGTACGGCTCGAACCTGTCGCCCACGATGCGAAAGTAATACTGCTGCTGATACCTGTTCACATCGTGGACCATGCGGAAATGCCAGACGCAGGCCAGGGGCATCCAGGGCCATTCTTCCTGGATACGTTGGAACCCGCGCACCAGGTAGCGGGCCTGTTGCTCGTCGGTGACGCGGCCCCAGGCCGGCGGCTCCGGGAAATCGTCGGGGAGCACGGTCCAGCCCATTTCCACGCCCCAAATGGGCCTGGCGGCGTCGCCGTTTCGCACCATCACCTCGCGGGTGAGGATGGGGCGGGAAAAGTTCACGTGGTCGTAGCGGCCTATGCGCCGCTCGTCCGGCCCCCAGAACATGCCGTAGGGGTTGGCGGCCATGATGTCAAAATAGTCCTTCGCCCCGGCGGCGTACATCTCCTCCAGATATGAAATATCGTTCTGGCTCACCGGGCCAGGGTCAATGGTGGGTGAGAGGGCCGCGCAGAGGATGACGCAGTCCGGGTCGGCCTCTTTGGCCCGGGTATAGGCGATCTTGAGCAAATCCACGTAGGAGCGCGCGCTCACAGTGCGCTGGCCCCACTCGTGGCTCACATTCGGTTCGTTCCAGATCTGATAGAAACGGAGGCGGCCCTTGTACCGACTCACCACGCTGTAGACATAGTCGCCAAAGTCGCGGTAGTCGTCCGGCGGTCCCAGGGGGTGTTTGTCATAGGCCCGGTGCGCCCAGCGCGGCGGCAGGTCCAGCCGCACGATCATCTGGAGGCCGTATTCTTCGACCAGGCGCACCAGCCGGTCGTATTTGTCCCAGGTGTGCTGGCCGTACTCGTTGGTATAGTTACCCTTGCCCAGCACCTCGATGTCGTTCCAGGGGAACTCCTGGCGGATCCAGCCCAGGCCGGCGTCGCGGATCAGTTCCAGGCTCCGGCGCACCTTCCACTCCTCGGCTTCCTGCTCCAGGAAGGTGTTGATGCCGTAGGGGTTCATCCCGGTGTAGGGCATGGGGGTATAGTCGGCGGTGTCGAAGGTGGGAGCGGTGAGCCGGCCGTAGACGGCCAGGACCTCGTTCTGGACATCGCGCACCCAGGCGATCTCCTTGAGGGCGTCCCACAGGCCCAGCTTGAGGGCGACCAGGAGGCCGGCCCCGAGGATGAGCAGCAGGGCAAACAGGATGATGGCTCGTTTCACAGCAGGTTCTCCCGGCGGATATTATACCACAGGCCGTGACGCGCGTCAGCCGATGTGGTATAATGAGACCGATGACCAACCAAGTCCAAAGTCCAAAGCCCAAAACCCAAAGCCCCACCGACCTGCGCCGGTATCGCCAGCAGACAGAACGCAACCTGGTCATCGGCGCGCTGGTGTTGTTGTTCGTGGTGGGAGGCGGGCTGATCTGGTATTTCTGGGGCACGGGGGCCGCCCTGGGCGGTTGGGTCTGCATGGGAGCTGTGCTGCTTCTCATCGGCGGGTTGTACCTGGTGCTGAAGCTCATGGAGTGGTGGAGCACCCCCCGCGACGAGGAATAACCGGGTCAGGGTGTGGATGGGCCTATCCACGGGTCAACGCTTCCAGCATTAGCCGGGCTACCCCCTTGTCCAGCGGTTCGTTATTGTTGCCGCAACGGGGGCTTTGCACGCACGAGGGGCAGCCGTCCTCGCACGGGCATTCGGCGATGGCCTGGAGGGTGGCCAGCCACCATTGCTCCAGGATGCTGAAACCCTTCTCGGCGATGCCCACGCCGCCGGGAAAGGCGTCGTACACGAATACCTGGGGCTGGCCGGTATCGGCGTGGCATTCGGTGCTCAGTCCCCCCAGGTCAAGCCTGTCACACATGGCAAAGAGGGGCAACATGCCGATGCAGGCGTGTTCCAGGGCGTGCAGGCCGCCGGCCACGTCCCGGCCCCGGGTCTTCAAACGACGGAGCAGCTCAGCCGGCAAATCCCACCAGACAGCCACCGTCTCGAACTCCTGAGGCGGCAGGTCCAGGGGCACCTCTTCCAACACCTCATCGGTGAATTGCCGCTTTTTGCGATAGCTCACCACCCGCGTGCATACCCGCACCAGGCCCAGATAGGCCGGCACACCACCCACCAGCCGCGAGCGATAAGAACGCACAATGTGCACGTCTACGCTGTCCCTGGGCTGGGTGTAGTACCTGGCCTCCGTGGGGACCACATAGGCGGTGCGGCTCAGCAAGTCCAGCTCTGTGACCAGATAGGATTCGCCCTGGTGCAGGTAGACGGCCCCTGGATGCACTTGATAGAAGGCCGTCGCCGCATCTATGCTCTCCAGGAGCGCGTAGCCGGCGCTGGTATCCACGATGTCGAACTGCTCGCCGGTTGAGGAGCGGATGTGGACCTCCTCAGCGGGGTAGCCCAGGCCCATATAGTACCACCGCTCCTGGCGATACTCCAGCAGGCCCCGGCGTTCCAGTTCGATCATCGCTTGCTCAAAAGCCTCTTCGCCGCCAAAGAGGGCCTCGTCAGCATTGGTGAGGGGCAGCTCGAAGGCGGCACAGCAGAGGTGGGCTGGCAGGATATAGGGGTTGCTGGGGTCAATGAGGGCGTGCTCCACCGACCGCTTGAAGAGATAGTCCGGGTGACGCATGAGGTACTGATCCAGCGGCCCGTCCAGGCCGATGAGGAACGAGAGGGCATGGGCCTCGCCCCGCCCGGCCCGCCCGGCCTGCTGCCAGGTGGAGGCGATGGTGCCCGGATAGCCCACCAGCACCGTGGCATCCAGGTTCCCGATGTCCACGCCCAACTCCAGGGCGGTGGTAGCTGTCACGCCGAGGATCTGACCCTTGAACAACCCCTGCTCGATCTCGCGGCGTTGTCTGGGCAGGTAGCCGGCCCGATAAGTGCGCACCCTGTCCATGAGCCGGGGGGCCTGGTCCGCCAGCACGCCCCGGGCATACAACTGGATCAGTTCGGCGGTGCGGCGGGAGCGGGTGAAGGTGATGTTGCGGATGCCCGCCAGCACCAACTCCACGAACAGGTGGGTGGCCTCGGTGTTCGCGCTGCGCCGGGTGCCGGAGGGCGCATCAATCAGCGGCGGGTTCCAGAGGACGAAATCACGGGGGCCATGGGGTGAGCCGTCCTGGTCCACCACCACCGGTTCCACGCCGGTCAGCCGGGTCATGTGCTCGCCGGGGTTCGCCACCGTGGCCGAGCAGCAGATGAACTGGGGTTGGGAGCCATAGTGAGCGCAGATGCGCCGCAGTCGCCGCAGCACGTTCGCCACGTGGGAGCCAAAGACGCCCCGGTAGGCGTGAGCCTCGTCCACCACCACGTACTTGAGGTGGCGGAAAAAACGTGACCACATGGCATGGTTGGGGAGGATGCCCAGGGAGAGCATATCAGGGTTGGTGATAACCACCCGGGCCTGGGCGCGGATGCGGGCGCGTTGGCCCGGCGGCGTGTCGCCATCGTAGGTCTCCACCTTGAGGTCCGAAGGAGGCAGGCAGCCGGCCGCCAGCTCCTTCAGGGCGCGTAGCTGGTCCTGGGCCAGGGCTTTGGTGGGGAACAGGTAGAGGGCACAGGTATCGCGCTGGGCCAGCAGGGCCTCCAGGGTGGGAACCTGATAGACCAGGGTCTTGCCGCTGGCAGTGCCGGTACTGACGATGACGTGGTGGCCGGCGCGGACGGCGTTGATCCCGGCGGCCTGGTGGCTGTAAAAGTCCTTCAGCCCGGCCCGGCGCAGGGCCTCATCCAGGGGCCTGGTGAGTGGCTGTTGCAGGCGACCATATCTGGCCCGCTGCCGGCCGAGATGCTCCACGTGGACGATCTGCCCATCGTACCAGGCTTGTTGGCGAACGTGGTCAAGAAAGGCGGTGGTCTCCACGGCCGTATTGTACCACAGACGGGCGGAATGTGCCAGTTCACTACCGGACACGGGTGTCCGTCATAGTTTTGCGCCGGCGACGCCAACGCAGTGGGCATGGCTCCCTCTCCCTCGTAGGGAGAAGGTCGGGGTGAGGGTGGAGACCGCCGGTCAGCGCAGATCGCCCCTCACCCCAGCCCTCTCCCCGCTGGGGAGAGGGTGTGCGCGCCTCGTCTGCAAAAACGTGACGGACACCCCCGGCAGGTCAATCGCTTGACAACCGGGCAGATGTGGCGTATATTTCACCCTGGGGTGACTGCCCGGTGGTCACTCCGGCGAGAGGAGGCCCTCACGCGCGGGACGCACCGCGTGGCACGAAAATACGCCGGTGTGCTCGCGCGTGGTCTGCGACCTCGCGTGCTTCGCACGGCGGTTGGCACACCCTACGGTCGCCGCCGCGAGCGAGGAAGCCCTTACAGGAGGGAGGCCGGTGTTAGAGGGGCTGAGGCGTTACCGGGGCTATATCCTGATCGTACTGGTGAACCTGATCATCACCGGGGCGGTGGTGATCTTTATGAGTCGCCCGGCGCCCAAGACCATCGCCATTGAGGTAGCCACGCCTGCACCAGTACCATCCCTGACGCCACCACTTCCCCGGCAGATCGTGGTCTATGTCAGCGGCGCAGTCCAATCCCCCGGCGTCTATACCCTGCCGGACGGGGCACGGGTGGATGATGCTCTCCGGGCCGCCGGGGGCCCGGCCGCCGACGCGGACCTGGCGCGCATCAACCTGGCCCGGCGGCTTCATGATGAGGAACAAGTCTATGTGCCGCGCCAGGGGGAAGCCAATCCGCCGGTGCCGGCGGCCGGTGCCACCAGTGGCGGCAGCACCACCAGCGGCAGGCTCAACATCAACACCGCCACCGCCACCGAACTGGCCACCCTGCCCGGCATCGGCCCGGCCCTGGCCCAGCGCATCGTGGAATATCGGCAGACCCATGGTCCCTTTGCCCGCATCGAGGACCTCAAAAAGGTCAGTGGCATCGGCGACAAGGTCTTTGAGCGGATCAAGGACCTGATCACCATTTGAAAAGCGGGTAACTGCCTACCCTCCCGCCGGCTTCGCCGTGAGCTCAGCCGAACGGTGGGGGCGCAATAGACCCGATTGGGCGTACCCCAATGACCGGTTGCATCGGTTGCCGGCCCCTTTCTAACCTGCGGGAGGGTTCAGGGCAGGCAATTACAAAAGCGGAGAGTTTCATGACTGTGCGACGGATCGTGCTGGCAGATGAACCCCTGCTGCGCGAGAAATCCAGAAAGGTGAAACGCATCACCACCGACGTGCAGCGTCTCATTGATGACATGGTGGAGACCATGCGCGCCGCCCCCGGCCTGGGCCTGGCGGCGCCCCAGGTGGGGGTATTGCAGCGCGTGGTGGTGATGGAAGTGCCAACGCGGGATGAAACCGAACAGGAAGAACCACCGGCCCGGCTCTACGTGCTCATCAACCCCGAGATCACGGCGATGAGCCAGGAGACCATTTGCGCCGAGGAGGGCTGCCTGTCTATCCCCGGCTATGTGGGCCAGGTAGAACGCGCGGCCCAGGTGACGGTGCGCTACCTGAACCGGGCCGGCCGGCCGATGCGCCTCACCGGCCAGGGCCTGCTGGCCCGCGTCATCCAACACGAGGTGGACCACCTGGACGGTATCCTGTACACGGACCGGCTGACCAGCCTGGATACGTTGCGCCCGGTCAAGCCCGGCGCAGAAGAAGAGGCTGAACTGGAAGCCGCCATGACTTGAGGAAAACCTGCCCCTGAAAGGGGAGCATTACACATTGGGGCCATGGGCGAAAAGCCCGCAGAGGCCCACTGGAGTTGAGCCTTTAGGGACACGAACCGGCTAAAGCCTCGACTCCAGAGCCGCACTGCCCCCAACGCGATACGCTCACCCCGCAGGTCGCTTTCGGCAGGATTCAGGGTTTCAGCCACCCGTTTCCACGCTGGAAACGGGTTTCGTTTGATCATCGCCCGGCCGGCGGATGACCAGATCATACGGCCGGCGGCAAAGGAACCGGCCGGTCTTCGGCCACCACCAGGCCACCACCTGGCCGCCGCTGGTATACTTGATCAGCGCCCCATCCCCGGTCTCCAGGCGTATCCGCACGATGGCCGGCCGCCAAAAGCAGGACACCAGCCCACTGCGGCGCAACGCGCGATACGGCCACCGCCCTACCAGGGCGATCAGTCGTTCACCCCAGTACCAGATCAACCTGCCGGCCCGTCTCGCCCGCGACTGCCACAACCCCCATCGCCCACCCCGCACCGACCGACACCGGCCGTTTCGTTCCACATGCGTCACCCGGCCCAGCAGGTTCTCCTCCGTGACCAGACCGCTATCTACGGTGGGGTTACTATCCCCGCGCGTCACCAGGCCACCCGGCGCGCGGGCCACCACCCGATGTACCACATCGTCAGGGTTGTCCACCGGAATGCAGCCACGGTAAACCACCACGTCCCCGGGACGGATGGCAGCCAACGGCACCGACTCCAGGATCAGGTAATCCCCCGGGCGGAATGTGCCGGCCATGCTCTGGCCCCGGTAGAAGCGACGCAAGTCCTCCCTCGTCGCCGGCTTGTACAATTCAGTCATAACACCTTGTTTATTCCCCCCACCGTCGCACGATCAGGGACGCATTCTGCCCCCCGAACCCGGAGCTATTCGCCAACACCGCGTCTACTACAGCTTCGCGCGCCACTAATGGCACATAGTCCAGGTCACATTCCGGGTCCGGGGTCTCCAGGTTGATAGTGGGTGTGATCCGGTGATGTTGCAGCGTGAGGACAGCATTGATGACCGAGATGCTACCGGCCGCGCCCAGCATGTGGCCCAACATGGATTTGTTGGCGCTCACAGCCAGACGATAGGCATGGTCCCCAAAAGCGATCTTGATGGCCCTGGTCTCGGCCGCGTCGTTGAGTGGGGTGGCCGTGCCGTGGGCATAGATCAGGGGAATATCGCCCGGCTGCAGGCCGGCCTCAGCCAGGGCCTGGGAAAAGGACACGGCGTTACCCCGGCCGGTAGGGTCCGGCGCGGCGATGTGGTAGCCATCCGCGCTCAGACCGTAACCGACAACCTCAGCATAGATCCGCGCGTCGCGTCTCCGGGCGTGCTCCAACGTCTCCATCACCACCACAGCGGCCCCCTCGGCGATGACCGTGCCAGAACGTTGCGCGTCAAACGGGCGGCAGGCACGCTGCGGGGCGTGGTTATACTTGTGGGTCAAGGCCCGGATACCGCCAAAGACGGCTAACCCCAAACGGCAAATGGCCCCTTCCGTGCCCCCGGCGATCATCACGTCGGCCTCACCATATTTCAAGCGATGAAACGACTCACCGATGGCGTTGATACCGGTGGCACAGGCGGAGACCGGCGCGCTGCATGGACCATGCAGATCCAGCATGATCGCCAGTTGACAGGGCGCAGCATTGATGATGAAATATGGGATCAGTACCGGGTTCACACGCTTGGGGCCATATTCCATGAACGTCTGGGCCTGATCCACGATGATGTCTATTCCCCCCACCGCCGAACCGATCTCCAGGCCCACCCGGGTGCGGTCCTCCTTTTCCAGATTCAGCCCGGCATCGGCGATAGCCTCCTGCGTGGCGGCAATCGCCAGGATGGCAAACCGGGGAAACCGCCGGGCCTCCCGATAGCTGACATAGTTGCGGGGATCAAAACCCTGCACCTGCGCCGCGATCTGCACATCCAGGTCGCTGACATCAAAATCCGTGACCCGGTGAGCGGCCGAGCGGCCTTCTACCAGACCCTGCCAGGTAGAAGGCACATCCAGTCCCAGCGGGGTCACCGCTCCCAGGCCAGTGATCACTACACGGTGTTGCTGTGGCATATCCGACTCCTCATAAACGTATTGCCCTGGCATCCGGCGTAGTTTATCACATAGAGCCACAGTGGGCAAGGGGGGGTAGGCTGACATCCGGGCATAACTTTTGTCAGGGAAGGAACATGGGTTTTTTGCGGCGGCGAAGCCGCCGCAAAAAACCCCTACCAGGCATTCTTTCCCCTCCCCGCATCGCGTAGCGGCGAAGGGACGCGAAGTGGGGAGTGGGGTAGGGACCTCAGCTGCCGCAGACTTCTTTGTCTCGACTGCTGAGTTCACTTTTCAAGGTCAAAAGTCGAGTTAAAAACCCTTATTTACCGCCGCCGGTGGCACATCGTCCCGCTCCAGGAGCCTGCGGCGCAGGAAGCCCAGGGCGTTGAGAGCAGCCAGCCGCTTGATCTGCCGTCGCTCGGCACCGTAGACGCCGCTTATGGTCTCCACCTGACCCCGGAGGTCCAGGCCCAGGTGCAGGGTGCCGGGCGGGTGGCCCTCCAGCGGGTCTGGACCGGCCACACCGGTGATCCCCAGGCCCACATCGGCACCGGTCTCCCGCCGGGCCGCCGTGGCCATGGCCGCCGCTACCTGGGGGCTGACCACACCGTGCTCCGCGATGAGAGCCGGGTCTACGCCCCAGCGGGCTTTCAGTTCCGGGGTGTAGGCCACCAACCCACCCCGGAAATACGCCGAGCTGCCCGGCGCATCGGTGATGATGTTCGCTAACAACCCGCCGGTGCACGATTCCATCGTCGCCAGGGTCAGGTTCCGCTCCCGGAGTAGCCGCCCCACCACACCCTCCAGCGTCTCGTCGTCCACGCCGTAGATGTACGACCCGATGGCCGCCCGCACCTGCGTCTCCAGGTTGGCGAGCATGGCCCGGGCTGCGGCCTCCGTGGGGGCCTTGGCGGCCGCGCGCAGATGGACACCGTCGGATTTGGCGTAGGTCGCCAGGGTGGGGTTGTGGGAATGGATCAGGTGGCTCACCAGTTCCTCGGCCCGCGATTCGCCGATACCGATGGTCTTGAAGGTGCGGGTGACGATGATCGCGTCGCCCAGGCGGGTCTGAAGGCGGGGCAACGCCTGCTCGCGCCACATCCGCTTCATCTCCGACGGCACGCCGGGCATGGTGATGATGACGTGGCCCTGGTGTTCTACCCACCAGCCGGGGGCCGTGCCGATGGGGTTGTCCAAAGCCTGAGCCGAGGGGATAAGCGTGGCCTGCTTGAGATTATGCTCTGGCATGGGGTAGCCGCGCCGCTGGAAGAAGCACCGTAACTGCTCCGCCAGGGCCGGCTGCACCACCATCTCCTCACCCAACGCCTCGGCGATGGCCTCGCGGGTCACGTCGTCCTCCGTCGGCCCCAGGCCCCCGGTCACGATGATCAGGGCCGAGCGACCCAGCGCCCGGCGCAGCACCTCCACCAGCCGGGCCTGGTTATCGCCCACCGTGGAGATCCAGTACAGATTCACCCCCAACGGCACCAGTTGTTGGGCCAGCCAGGCCGCATTCGTATCCACGATCTCGCCCAGGAGCAGTTCCGTCCCCACGGAGATGATCTCGGCTTGCATGGTTTACCTCTCAGCAGGTCAGGTGGAAGATGGCGGCGATGCGCTGCCCCTCTTGCACCAGCTTGCGATAGCGTTCGATGGCCTCCGGCGTGGTCATGGTCTCCAGGGTCACACCGTGCTCGCCGGCCACGCGCCGGGCTTCTGGCAGGACCGGCAACGCGCCCCATTGCCCCGTCCCCACCAGCAGCACGGCCGGCTCTCCCTCCAGGGCGCGCGCCACCTCCTCCGGCCCCAATGGATAGCCGCCCTACGGGTATGGCGTATTCGTTTGGCGGTCAGGGATAGCCGCCCTACGAGAGCGGCGTAGGGACAGATAAAACAAATGCGCCCTGGCCGGGCAGACCAAACAGGCCATTCACCCAGGGCGCACGTTTCTTACAGACGATGGAGTTCAGGGACGACTTTCCGCTCATCCGGCCCCTTATCCGCATAGTCGAGATCGGGTTCGGAAGCGGTATGGTCAAACACGAACATGGATGCTACACCAATCTGACCGGCAATGGGCGTACCCGAATACTCTGCTCGTTGACGCTCACCAGCGCGCCAGCTTCCAACTGCCGGGTAAAACGCGCCAGCACTTGGGCCATGTAGCGGTTGACCTGAGCGGGCCGCATGTCATCCAGCCGAAATGTGACCACACTGGGGACACCAGCCCGGCTCGCGGCGACGATTCGACCAAAGTCGAGATCGTGGGTCAGGATCACCCGGCCTTCGGATCGGGCTTTCTCCACGATCTCCTCGTCTGTCAATCGCTGAAGGCCCTGCTCGCGCAGATGGATGGCATCATGCCCCTGAGCGCGCAGGAAAACGACCGTGCTGCGCGCCAGGCCCATGTCTACCAGGAACTTCATGCGGCGACTCGAATGGGAATGGCCGGGTAGAAAACGTCCTCTGCGGTCCAGGCGGCGTAGCGCAGGGCTTGCTGGATGTCTTCTGGCTCCAGATCGGGATATTCTTCCATGATCTCGGCGCTGGTCATCCCGTTGGCGACCAGGTTGACGATGAGCGACACCGCGATACGCATCCCACGAATACATGCCTTGCCGCCCAAGATGTTTGGATCGGCAGTGATACGATCAAGCACGAACATGGTCGTCTACCTCCCGTAGTCAGGCGTTCTTTTGCGTGACTTATTATAGCCGATAGCCTCGTTTCCCGCAATCCGGCCTTTGATGGGCCAGGCCGCGCGCAGCACACGGGCCGCAGCCAGACGGCTATGGAAAGCCGCCTACTCCAATTCCATACTCAGCAGATGGAAATTTGTGCTCCTGGGCGGTCTGCCAGGCCCAGGCCTGAGGCTTCGCACTGACCGCCGTGGGACGCGGGTCGCACTCCCTACGGTCGCCGCTTGGAGCAACATTTTCCATGTACTGATACTGCCAGAGATGGAACGTGGTCGTGATGCCGTGAGCTTTTTTGTAGTTGAGGGTATAGTTCCGCTTGATGCTGTGCATCACAGGTGAGTAATTGCCTTGCTCATCGTCAACGCGCATGAGTACTCCTCGTCAAACTGCCACTCCGGGATCGCCTCCAGCTCCACCTCGATGCGCGGGTTCAGCGGGTCAATCCGCTTGACCAGGTGCACGTCCACCACGCGGTTGTCGTTCACGCCCAGGGCCTGGCACAGGGCGTCCTGAGTGATCTTGAGGCCGCCGTCCAGATCGCGGCGCAGCGGCGTCTCGAAGTAAAAGTCAATGAACAGGCCGATATAGCCGGCCCGCAGCGCGTCCACCAGTTCGTCCGATAGAGTGCCGTTGAACCGCAGTTGACGCACCACCCGCTCCACGGCGCGGTGATACTGCCGGCTCGCCTTGCTGAGCACGCGCCGGTTGCCCACGGAGGCGTACTGCTGGTTGATGCTGGGCGGCAGCGGCAGTGTGAACCGCGCGCGCATGATCTTCGTTGCGCTCATCAGCTCCCCCCGGCTCAGTATAGCACGAAAGCGCGGGGCAGGCAAGCCTGTGAGCATATCGTGCGCCAACCGCCGTGTTCTGATACCCTGTATCCCGCACTAATCTGACCGGAAATGGGGGGCATGGCGGATGGTAGGCGCGGGGCGTTGTATGACCAGTGGAGTTTTCCGCCGCTTTCTGGTATAATAAAGGCAGCTACACAGCCATTGGCCGAACCGCTGTTCATCAAGAAGCGGTTCGCCGGCTGGCAGGAGGTAAGAATGCTCAGGAATACTTTTGTATGGCTGCTGCTGGCTCTGGCGATGGCGGCCTTGTTGTTCACTTTTAACCCCCTCGGCAATGGGCCGGCCGAGGTGCCCATCAGCGAGGTATTGAACGTGATCGCCCGTGATGTGCGCGAGGGCACGAAACCACCACCCAAGATCACCATTATCGGCAATTCCATCGAAGCCGAGACCAGCCAGGGCAAGTTGTATACGACCAAAGAAGAAGGCACCGACTTTATGCGTATGCTCCACGAGCGGGGTATTCGTGATGATCAGGTCACCGTCCAGGTGCAACGACCCAATGATCTACTGCACTGGATCGAGATCCTCTCCCCCTGGCTGATCACGCTGATCATGCTGGGGGGCTTGCTGTTCCTGATCCGTCAGGCCCAGAGTGGCAACAGCCAGGCCCTGATGTTCGGCAAGAGCCGGGCTCGCATGTTCTCTGGAGACAAACCCACCGTCACCTTCGCGGACGTGGCCGGCGTGGAGGAGGCCAAACACGAACTGCAAGAGATCGTCGAGTTCCTGAAAGAGCCGACCAAGTTCACCGCCCTGGGAGCCCGCATCCCGCGTGGGGTGCTGGTGATGGGGCCGCCGGGTACCGGCAAAACCCTTCTGGCCCGGGCCGTGGCCGGCGAGGCCGGCGTCCCCTTCTTCAGCATCTCCGGCTCCGAATTCGTGGAGATGTTTGTGGGTGTCGGCGCCAGCCGGGTGCGAGATTTATTTGATCAGGCCAAGAGAAATGCTCCATGTATTGTATTCGTGGACGAGATCGACGCTGTGGGCCGGCAACGCGGCGCTGGCCTGGGTGGTAGCCACGACGAACGCGAACAGACCCTGAACCAGATCCTGGTGGAGATGGACGGCTTTGACACCAACACCAACGTCATTGTTGTGGCCGCGACCAACCGCCCTGACATCTTGGACCCGGCCCTGCTGCGCCCTGGCCGCTTCGACCGGCGCGTGGTCCTGGACCGGCCGGATATGAACGGCCGGCGGGCCATCTTCGAGGTGCACGTGCGCGGCAAGCCGCTGGCCGATGATGTGGACCTGCTGCGCCTGGCCCAGCAAACCCCCGGCCTGTCCGGGGCTGACATCGCCAACGTAGTGAACGAAGCGGCCATCCTGGCGGCCCGCCAAAACAAAAAGAGCATCAATATGGCGGATTTCCTGGAGGCCGTGGAAAAGGTCATCGCCGGCCCGGAACGGCGCAGCCGGTTGATCAGCGACGAGGAGAAGCGCATCATCGCCTACCATGAGGCCGGACACGCCCTGGTCGCGCACCTGTTGCCCCTGGCTGACCCGGTGCGCAAGATCAGCATCGTCTCCCGGGGCATGGCCCTGGGCTACACCATGAGCCTGCCGGAAGAAGACCGTTACCTCACCAGCCGTAACAAGTTCCGCGATGACCTGGCGACCCTGCTGGGCGGCCACGCCGCCGAGAAGTTGGTCTTTGGCGATGTCACCACCGGCCCCTCCAGCGACCTGGAACGCGCCACCAAACTGGCTCGCCAGATGGTGACCCAGTTCGGCATGAGCGAACGGCTTGGCCCCATGACCTTCGGCCAAAAGGAAGAACTCATCTTCCTGGGCCGCGAGATCGCGGAACAACGCGACTATAGCGAGAAGGTGGCCCAGGAGATCGACCGGGAGGTCCAACAACTGGTGCGCGAGGCCTACGACCGCGCCACAGAGGTCCTGGTCACTCACCGCGACAAGCTGGACCTCATCGCCCAACAACTCATCGAGCGGGAGACGTTGGAGGAGCAGGATTTCCTGGCCCTGCTTGGCGAATCCAGCTAGCTTTGCCGGCCAGGATATGGACGGTGCTGCCAGGTTCCCTGGCCCCGGTCCCGCTATCATCCGCGCGCCGGGGATGGTGCGCGCCGGCAAGTGAATCAGGAGACGCGCGCCGATGGATGCCAGGCAGGTTCAGTCCAAAGTCGCTCCAGGCCAGACCGTGACCCGCGTTTCTCATGTTGCTCCAACCGGGTCTGCGACCAGCCGCTTTCGCGCCCGGCGGTCGCAGACCACCGAGGAGCACAAACTACCATCCACCGAGATCGCCCATCCTGGAAACTTTCACCACGGCTGGGCCTCCCTGCTGACCATCACCCTCCTGGCCTTCGCCCTCCGCACCTGGCAGTTGGGGGCACAAAGCCTGTGGTACGATGAGGGCGTGAGTTGGTATCTGGCGACACGCCTGCCCCTGAGCGAAATGCTCTGGTGGACGGCCACCGACATCCAGCCGCCCTTTTACTATCTGCTGTTGCGGCCCTGGCTGCTCCTGGCCGGCGAATCCGAGTTCGCCTTGCGGTTCCCCTCGCTCCTTTTCGGCGTGCTGAGCGTCCCGCTGCTGGCCGTGGTAGCCCGGCGACTCTACGGCCCCCGGCCCGGCCTGGGCGCCGGCCTCCTGGCCGCCGTCGCCCCCCTCTATGTCTGGTACGCCCAGGAAGCTCGCATGTACACCTTGCTCACCTTCCTGGGCCTGCTGTCCAGTTATCTCCTGCTGCGCGTCCTGGACCAACGCGCCCACAGCGCCCGGCGATGCCCCCTGCTGGCCTATATCCTCACCTCCGCCCTGGCCCTTTACACCCACTATTTTGCCATCTTTCTCCTGACCTTTCATTTCCTGTACAGTCTTTATAAAACCCGACCATCGGCAATGATTAAGGAGCAGACGGCAGACCGGTTTAGACCGGCGTCTGGGGTCTGGGACCGGGGGGTGTGGACGGTGGGCTTGCCTCAATTGGCTGCTCTCGCCCTCTTCTCACCCTGGCTGCCCTTTGCTTTCCTGCGCCTGGGAACGGACGCGAGCTACTGGCCGGGCGTCTTCAAACTCGAGGAGGCTCTACGACACGCCCTTGTTAGCTTCAGTGTGGGCGAGTCCGTGCTGGAAAGTCAGGCGGTCTGGTTCACGGCCGGTTTCGTGTTGACCCTTGTCGTCACCGTGATGGCCCTGCTCCAACAACCAGCGGCCCGCCGCCCGTTGCTCTTTTGCCTGCTCTACCTGCTCGTCCCGGTGGCCCTCATCCTGGCCCTGGCCGCCATCACTCCCAAGTTCAACCCCCGCTACCTGATGCTGGCATCCCCACCAGTCTATATCATCCTGGCGGCCGGCCTGGCCGTCCATCGCGCACCACGCCTTATGTTTTACGTTTTGTTGCTCTTCGTCCTGGCCTCGTTCACCTACGCCGATTGGAATCTCTATACTGATCCCGCCTTCACCAAGGCCAGTTTCCGCGAAGCAGTGCGCTACCTGGAAGCCCATAAGCAGCCGGCCGAGCCGGTATTGCTCTGCTCCGGCCACGCCTACCCGGTCTTTATCTACTACTACCGCGCCGCCGACTGGACCCCCCTGCCACCCTCGCGCATCCTGGACGTGAACCGCATCCTCACCTTTGACGTGGCTGACGACCTGAACCGGGTCCTCGCCGGACGGCCCGGCGTCTGGCTGGTGCTCTGGCAAGATGAGGTGGCCGACCCGGTGGGGTTCCTGTTCAAGCTCCTGGACGATACAGGCGAGCCAGTCCCCACGACGGCCGTACTCTGGCAGGTGCGGCTTCGCCACTACCGGCTGCCCCCGGACGCACACCTGGCGCGACCGGCCATCCAACACCCGCTGAATGTGCGTTTTGGAGAGTCGCTCATGCTACACGGATACGACCAGAATGCCACCCGGTTGACCCTATATTGGTCAGCCCGGCGTCCGTTGGACCGAGACTACAAGGTAACCATCCGCCTGGTGGACGCCACCGATACGGTGTGGGGGCAACAAGATGCCCGCCCGGCGAGCTATCTGTATCCCACCACCCGTTGGCAGCCCGACCTGCTGTTATTCGGCCAGCACGAGGTGGCGATCCAGCCGGCCACGCCACCGGGCGACTATGCCTTCGAGATAGGGCTATATGATGCCGCCACCGGCCAGCGGCTCCCGGTCTACGATGAGACCGGCCAATCCCTCCCCGGCGACCGCATCCTGATCGGTCACCTGACCATCCCATAGTGCTACCCTGCCGCAGGTTCAATGGCTAACCCGCCGGAGGGTTCAGCAGGAGAAAATTAGACCATGAAACAACAACTCACCTGGCTCTGGGGCCTGGTCGTTCGACCGCGACCCACCATCCAAGACATCGTGGCGCGCGGCTCGCTGCGGGCCGCCGTGATCGTGGTGGTGATCTTTAGCCTGATCCTGGGTCTGCTCACCCTGGTGGACGCGGCCCTGCCCGCCACGGCCGGCCTGGAGGAGCAGGCGGCCGGGGCCTACGGCGCACGCCTCATGGAGGCCACCCGCTGGCTGATGCTGGTCCTGGCTGTGCTCATGCCGGTCCTGGTGCTCCTCAACATCCTGGTGGGCCGGGCCATCGTCCACGCCCTGGCCCGGGCCTTACGCGGCTCCGGTCGCTACTGGGACCTGTTCAAGACCCAGTGCTACCTCTACCCGCTGGGCGTAACCGCCATCGTGCCCTTTTACCTCCTGCGCCTGGCCGTGGGCCTGTTCAGCTCCCAACTGGCCTCGACCCTGAACCTGGCCTTGATGCCCGCCCTCCTGGTCATCCTGATCTGGATCATCTTCCTGGATGTGCTGATGGTCCGGCAGGTCTACGGCGTGTCTACCGCGCGGGCTGGCGGCATCGCCGGCCTGGGTTACGTGCTGATCTTTGGCCTCATGTGCCTGTGTACCTGCCTGGCCTCGTTCGGACTGGCCTTCTTGATCTACTTTGGCTGACTCCATCTGATGAACAAGCAACCCTCCTGGCAACAACTCGTCGGCCAACGCGAGCCGCTAACCAGCCTGCAAAACCCCCAGGTGAAGCACGTGGTGCGCCTGCGCGAGCGGCAGGCCCGGGATGAGGCCGGCGAACTGGTGATCGAGGGTCTCCGGGCCTTGCGTCGCGCCCTGGACTGCGGCTATCGGCCCCACACCGTCTACTTTTGCCCGGAACTACTGGCGGGCAAAGATGTCGGCTCGTTGCTGGCCGACGCGGCCGCGGCCGGGGCCACCCTCTGGCCCACCAGCGCCCCCGTCCTGCGCAAGATGGCCTACCGCAGCCAGCCAGAGGGGATCATCGGCCTCGGACCGCAGCTCACCCTGGCCCTGGACCAATTACCACTATCCGGCTGCCCACTGCTGGTGGTGCTGGTGGCTGTGGAAAAGCCGGGCAACCTGGGGGCCATCCTGCGCTCCGCCGATGCCGTGGGCGCAGATGGGGTCATCGTCTGCGACGGCGGCACCGATGTCCATAACCCTAACGTGGTCTGGGCCAGCACCGGGACGATCTTCAGCGTGCCCATCGCCGAGGCGGCCTCCGCCGAGGCCCGGGCCTGGCTGCGCCGGCAGGGCATCCGTATCCTGGCAACCACGCCCCGTGCCGACACGGAATACACCGCCGCTGACCTGCGCGCCCCGACGGCCATCGTCGTGGGCAGCGAGGAGGCCGGGCTGGGCCAGGCCTGGCTGGAGGCCGCCGACCTGCGCGTGCGTATCCCCATGCGGGGCCGGGCCGACTCGCTCAACGTCGCCCTGGCCACCACCGTCTTGCTCTACGAGGCCCTGCGCCAGCGCCAAAGCCCGGAGAGATCATGAACGCCCGGCTCATCGTCAACCCTCGCGCCGGTCGGTGGACACCGGGCATCTGGCTGGACGAGGCGGTAGACCTGCTGCGCGCTGCTGGCTGGAGTATCACCCGGACAGACAGCGGGAAACCGGGTCAGGCCAGCGAGCTGGCCCGGCAGGCTGCTGTCGCCGGGTATGAGGCCGTCATCGCGGCGGGCGGGGATGGCACGCTGAACGAGGTGATCAATGGCGTGGTGGGCACGCCCATAGCCGTGGGATTCCTGCCGATCGGCACCATGAACGTATGGGCGCGAGAGGTGGGCATTCCTCTGCCCAACATCTGGCAACACCTGCGCGGCGCGGCACGTGCCTTGCTGGAGGGGGAGGTGCGGACCATAGACGTGGGCCGGGCTGGCGCACGCTATTTCATCCTGTCCGCTGGTGTGGGGCTGGATGCCCACGTCGCTGCCCAGGCCGCCGATAGCCCGGATTGGGCGCGGGTCGTCCAGCCGCTGGAGTTCGTGCCCCCGGCCGTGGCCTCGGCCCTCACCTTCCACGGCGAACGCCTCACCATCACCATTGATGGGACCGAGGTCCACCGTGAGGCGCTCCAGGTGCTCATCGCCAACACGGCCCTCTATACCGGATTCGTGCGCATCGCCACGGCGGCCCGGCTGGATGACGGGTTGCTGGACGTGTGTATCTTTGGCGGCCGGGGACTACCTTACACCTTGCGCCATAGCACGCAGGTGCTCTTGGGGATCCACCAGGGCGACCCGGCCTTTGAGTACTACCAGGGCCGGCGCATTCAAGTGGTCTCGCCTACCCCCTGGCCGGTCCACGTGGACGCGGAGCCGTGTGGGCACACCCCCATGGCCTTCGAGTGTGTGCCCGGCGGGGTCCGGATGATCATGCCCCGGCCATGAAATCCCCTTCCCGCAGGTTCGGGCGTTCTCGCGGACACGCCCGCCGCAGACGGGAAACACGATTCCCAGCAACCTGTGGGAGGAGGGGGTTTGCGGCGGGCGGCGAAGCCTCCCGCCGCAAACCCCCTTCCTGATCCCCCCTCTCCCCTGGCCGCAAGGCCAGAGGGAGAGGGGGGACAAAGGGGGGTGAGGGGCGATGAAGGCCTTCGGTCACAAAAGTGTCAACCAATTTTGAACCATCCCTGTTATTTGAAAGGTATTGGACCTATGCCTGCTTCCGAACAGGCTGACGTAGAACTGTTCTCAGCTTCTCCGGCGCAGTTCTTCTTGGATCACTCAGGTAGATCTCGTGATGCTTTCCGCTCAGTTCGTAACCGTTTTCCCTGATAAAACTATGTAGCCTGGCTATCGTTGGTTCTTCTGCAGCATAAGGCCCAATATGCATAATTTGAGCCGATAGCCCTTCGTGATAGGACTCGAACCTTACCCTGTCTAGAGCCACAAGGTCTTTCTTGCGCCGGGCTTCAGCCAACGCTGCCGCGAATAGTTGGCCTGTTACATATTCGGGCTGCATAATCATAGCCGTCCACTTCCAGATTCCTTTGTTACTCATACTGAATTGACCCGGATCGTCCGTCCACCAAAGCCCCTCCAGCGGCATCACAGCGTAATCTACGCCATTGCTCTTCTTGACCATGAATTTGAGAGCATAGGACAGAGAGAAGAGCGCTTCCATTGCCTGTTGGTATTCCGGGGAAACGTTTGGGTCACCAGCGCCATCAATCATCAGAAAGTTCATTGGAGGAACATCTACCACAGAAACTTCTTTGGCTGATGGATTGTAAAGGTGCTTCAAGTCCTTCTTGAGATCGACCTTGCTCATCGTTATGCTCCTTTCGTGTGGTCAAGCCGCTGGTGGGGCGGCCTCTAAAAGTACTGCTCCCTGCCGCTTTTGCAGTTTCGAGCAAGTGAGTTGCACCATATGATGTTAGACAGCACCCGTTCCCAAAAGTCCTCACGTAATAGGTCACGTGGTGACGACCTGCCCGGCCGGGGCTGACCGCAGGGGCACCACCACGCCCTTGCTGCGCGTTGCCGGCGCCAGCCGGAGGGGGCAACCGGCGCAATCCGCCGGCGATGTGATCGGTTCCCGCCGGAGGGCGCAGGCCGCCTGGCTGAACTTGATGCTGGGTGGCAGGTCATCCCAGACCTCCGTGCGGCCGCCGGCGTAACGCACCACGATGGGCACCGGCTCGTCTTTACGCAAGGTGTACCGCAAATGCTGGCAATTGACCTGCGCCGCCGGGCAGGTGGCACAGAGGGCCGGTGAGACCTCCGCGTTGCCCCGGCCCACCTTGTCGCAGACCACCCGGCCATCGGCCAGGACCTGGCGTTGGGCACAGACCTCGGTTTGCCTGTCCCCAACTGGTTGACGGTTCGTCACGCGCGCGACCGGGAAGGGATGGATACTGCCGCCCATCTGGACCTCCTGAATTAGAACGCTTGTTCTAATCTTATTATAACCGACGGGCGGGGTTTTGTCAATCCCCCAACCTTAAAATTCACACCACCGGAAGGGACTACCATGAGCGAAGACAAGACGATCACGCTGGGGCATCCCAGCTACGTGTGGCGAGCCGGCCAGGACCGCCGCCTGAAGTTGATGCAAGATTACGTGCCGCTGGCCGGGCAGCGCATCCTGGACGTGGGCTGTGGGGTGGGGATGTACGTGCGCGCCTTCAGCGCGCTCAGCCCGCACGTCTACGGGGTGGAGATCGACCAGGAGCGGGCGCGACAGGCGGGGGCGTTGGTTCCCAGGGCCGGCATCAGCGTGGCCCCGGCCGAGCGGCTGCCATTCCCCGACGCGGCCTTTGACGTGGTGCTGCTGCACGAGGTCATCGAGCACGTGGACGACGATGCCCAGGCCCTGGCGGAGGCGTGCCGGGTCACGCGAACCGGGGGGCACGTGATCATCTTTGCCCCGAATCGCCGTTACTTCTTTGAGACGCACGGGGCCTATTTTGGCTCGCGTTACGTATTCGGCCTGATCCCCCTGGTGAACTGGTTCCCGGATCCCCTGCGGCGGCGGTTCTGCCCCCACGTGCGGGCGTATACGCCGGGCGATATCCGGGAATTGTTGGCCCGGCTGTCCTGCCGGGAGCTGGTTTTCACCCAGATCTACCCCGGCTATGACCACATCGCGGCCCACCGGCCCCACCTGGCCACACTCCTGCGCCGGATCACCTATGCTCTGGAGAGGACCCCCCTACGAACCTTCGGATTGTCGCATTTTGTTGTTGTCCAAAGGCTATAAATAGTAATTTTTCATGGATTATCAGCATCAATAGCCGGAGCGGGCCTATTCCGGCACTCAGAAAAGCTAGTCTATGAGACCTCCGGCAATCTAAATATATTGTCTAAATATCCACATCTATCATTGGATTCTTGACCATAATCTATCTTAAATTTCCCGCCATTATAGGGTTCCGCCCCCGCCAGGAACTTGTCAAACTGAGCCGGGTCTGGTAAGATGCTTTTTGCCCTTGTTGCCCCGACAACCTGGGTTTCCTCTGGTCAGCGGAGTTAACGGTCTCTTTTCCTTCCTTACCGTGCGCCCCGGGGGCCTCAACTTCAGTGTTACCTCTAAGCGATGCATCGGGACACGGTCCCGGAACCAGGTGACCACGGTTAGCCGGGACTAATAACCAAAACTCATACATCCAATTAACTGGGGGGTCGTTTGCCGTCAACCGAAGGTGCGGCGATAGGGGATTTTTGCGCCTCAACGCCCCGGAAGCGCGATCAATCGGGAATCTCGAGGGTGTTTCCCGGCGTGGGCCGGGAGCCGGGGCCTGGCGCGTGGAGGTGTACCACTAAAATCGTGCCGTCAGACCAGACGCACCTGATGGCTGACCCACCCCGCGAGTTATAATTCGAAGAGAGATTATGCCCTTGTCGTCCAGAGAGATCTGGCATGCTGCCTTAGGTCAACTCCAACTCCAGGTCACGCCGGCCGATTATGACACCTGGATCCGCGATACGACTGTGGTCTCCTACGAGGATGGCCTGTTCGTCATCGGGACGCCCAGCCTGTTCGCGCGGGAATGGCTGGAGAACCGCCTGCACAACCTGGTCAAGAAGACCCTCACCGGTCTGGTAGGCCGGGCAGTGGAAGTGCGCTATGTGGTGCGGGCGGACCCGGCAGGTCGTGAGCGATTGGTCCTGACGGTGCCGCCGGAATCCCTGGCCATTGAGGAGCCCGCGCCGCACACCACTAATTTTTCTGATATTGACTGCGGTAATCTGCAACGCGATTACACTTTCAGCACCTTCATCGTGGGTCCGAGCAATCGGCTGGCCCATGCTGCCGCCCTGGCTGTGGCCAACCAACCGGCCACGGCGTACAACCCCTTGTTCATCTACGGCGGGGTAGGGCTGGGCAAGACCCACCTGCTCCATGCGGTTGGTCATGAGAGTCTGCAACGGGGCTACAAGGTGCTCTATGTATCGGCCGAGGAGTTTACCAACGACTTTATTGATGCCATCCAACGCGGCCAGGGAGAGTCGTTTCGGACCCGGTATCGCTACACGGACCTCCTGCTCATAGATGACATCCAATTCGTGATCGGCAAGGAACGCACCCAGGAAGAGTTCTTCCACACCTTCAATGCCCTGCACAGGGCGAACAAGCAGATCGTGCTCACGGCAGACCGGCCACCCAAATCCTTCCGTTCGCTAGAACCGCGCATGCAGTCTCGCTTTGAATGGGGGTTGGTTGTAGACCTCCAGGTGCCAGACCTGGAGACGCGCATCGCCATCCTGCGCGCCAAAGCTACCCGGCGCAATTGTCAGGTGCCGTTGGCCGTTCTGGAGCTGATCGCCCGCAAAGCTCAACACAATATCCGCGAACTGGAGGGCGCTCTCACGCGTGTGATAGCCTATACCACCGCTCTGGCCCGGCCGTTGAACCTCGAAACCGCCGAAGAAGCACTGGCCGATCTGGTGAAACACCCTGAAGTCACAGAGGAACAGGTTATCCAAACCGTGGCCGAGCACTTTGGGCTTACCAGGGACGCGCTATGCAGCCCCGCCCGCCGCAAGGAGCTGGCCCGGCCCCGTCAGATCGCCATGTACCTGCTGCGCGAAGAGACCAAAACGCCGTTCTCCCAGATCGGTCAGGAATTGGGCGGGCGCGATCACTCCACCGTTCACCACGGGTATGAGAAGATCGCCCAGGTCATTCAGGAGGATGAGGAGACCCGCCGGACGGTGATGCAGATCCGGGAAAAACTCTTTCGCTAGTCGCAGCCTCAGCCGGCTTGCCCCTGCAAGCCTGACCACAACCCTGATGATACCGGCCATTGATCCACACCGGCTTGTGGATAACTGGCCGGTTTTTTGTGGATAACTGCCCGTTGTTGTGGATAAGTAGATCGCCTGCGACAGGCCCGCCCCATGCGCGCCTGTTTTTCTCCACCCCTTATCCACAATGGGATGATGAGCGACCCCCAAGGCGTATGGGGGACAGATAAAGAGACCGCAAGATACAGTGGGTGCCGGCTCCCAGGCCACGGATGATCAACTATCCACATAACTACTAAGAGGACTATAAATAACCGATCACTGTGGATTTATGTTGGTCAGGGGAGTACAGAGCAGTCGCTCCACTGAGCAGTGGGTCCAGGCAGGGATATTCTTTGTTCCCTACCCCTGGGATGTGGGGTTTGGCGACGGCAGAGCCGCCGCCAAACCCCTAAAAACCCTTCTCCCCTGCTGTGAAAGCAGCAGATTTATCCACAGAAGAGTTCACTGCAAAAACTCACCGCAGAGGCGCCGGGAGCGCAGAGTTCTACATCGTGTTCTCTGCGCGCGAAGCGTCTGCGTCTCGGCGGTGAAACGACCTTTTTGCAGTAGACTCATAGATGGAAAAAGTTGCTCAAAGCGGGTCTGTGACCCGCCGCTCCGCGCTCGGCGGTCACAGACCGCCGAGGAGCACGAATTTCCATCTACTGAGAGTGACCCGCGTTTCTCGGCGGTTTGCCAGGTCCACCCAGTTGTGGTTGGCTGAGTCTGGTTGCGGCCCGCCAGGCGGGTCGCGCTATGGGGCGGCTTCATGAGAGAGGGCATATACTGGCAGGATGCACAACCGCTGTCCCCCCAGCGTGAACTCGAGGTGGCCAACAGGTTCCCCAGGCTGGGCTACTGAAGCCAGGTGTAAGAAGGACCGGAGATGGCTCTTTTGCCAGCGGGGCAGGACGATCACCTGGGGATCATGCAAACTCAGCAGGAGCTGGGGGCCGTCTTTCCCGCGGACCTGGCGAAAATCACCGGGCGGCAGGTCGAGCCGTTGCCAGGTATAATGAGCGAAACCATAGTCGAGCAATGCCGTGGCCTCGGCGTAGCGGTCCTGGCTGCCTAATACCACGGCGATGAGCCGCTGCCCCTGGCGGGTAGCCGAGGCGATCAGACACTCACCGGCTGCGGCGGTGGTGCCGGTCTTGATCCCATCTGCCCCCGGGTATTGTCCCAGCAGTCGGTTGCGGTTCTCCCAGCGGTGTCCCCGGACCGAATACGTCGCTGTGGCGACGATGCGCGCAAAGGTGGGATGTCGTAGGGCCTGGCGGGTCAGGCTCAGCAGATCCATGGCGCTGGACAGGTGATCTGGGGCGTCCAACCCATGGGGGTTTACAAAGTGGGTATGGACGAGTCCCAGTTCCGCCGCGCGCGTGTTCATCGCCGCCACAAACTCTTCTTCTGTCCCGCCGCTGTACCGGGCCAGGGCCAGGGCTGCGTCATTGCCGGAGGGGAGCAACAGGCCATAGAGTAACTCTTCTATGGTCAGGGTCTCCCCGGGCACCAGGCCAGCCGTAGTGCCTGGCACCTGAAGGTCGGCAGGGATGCGTACCGTCTCTGTGAGGTAATTGCGTTCCAGGACCAGCAGGGCGGTCATGATCTTGGTAGTGCTGGCTGGTGGTCGGGGTGTGGTGGGGTCCTGGCTGTAGAGCACCTGGCCGGTGGTGGCGTCAGCGAGGAGGACAGAGGGCGCGCGCAGAACGGGGACCTGGCGCAGGCGGTCTATTTGGTGTACCTGAGTGGCGGTCAACGGGACCTGGGGCAGTTCGGTTTCCACCAGGACCGGCACCGCCGGCCCGGGGGCCAGGTTCAGGCAACTGAGCAGGATGATCAGCCAGGGCCATCGAGGAACGCGCATGAGTTTTACTGCCCAGGCGGCTCATGGACCTGGCGCGCCCCGGCCTCGATGTACGGATAGAGCAGCCAAACCCAGGCCAGGCCGAACAGGCCGCCGGTGAGCAGGCGCAACTGCCACACACTCTCCCGCAGGCCCACGAGCTGAGTCAATCCATCCACAGCCATGGGTACGGTGAGTAGCACGGTGATCACCAGGGTGAGCCGCCAATCCGGCGGCCGGTAACGTCGCCGCACCAGGGCAAAGATCAGCCCGGCCAGCAGCATGGCCCCATAGATAGCCAGGTCCCGTTGACACAAAGCGATCTTGTAACCCAACGTCGGGTTGCCGATGAACCAGCGGTGCGATTCTGGGGGGAAGCTCTGGTCCAGCAGCGGCCACAGGTCCGCATAATTGTATACAGGATTGGCCCCGCCGATGAAGAACGACCGGTAAGGCAGTTGGTGACATAGGGGGTAATAAACGCCATAGATCACCTGGGCCAGCCCGGGCAGGCCGGCCAGCATGAACAACGGGGCCAGGAAGGGCACAGCCAGGTACAGGAACAGGGCCAGGTTCACCAGCGCCAGCCAGTGCCGGCCGAAGAAACTCACGCAGGCGTCCAAGGCTCGCAGGAAGCGGCGATCCAGCGCCTGGCGGATCGGGGAGATGGGAGGTTCGTACTCGGGCCAGCGGGAGGCCGGGGGGTGATTTTCCATGAAGGTGAGGTCCTTTCCGGGCAAAAGTGGTTCGTGAGGTGGGCTATCCACCTTTCATTTGGTTTTTCCGCTCGCCAGGAACAAGATCAACCCCAGAAAGACCAGGCTCAAATAGCTGATCAGCCGGTCAATGATCGCCACTGAGGTCGCCAGTTCCGCCGTCATGGTTGGCACGGCAAAGAGCAAGACCCCCACAATGCCGCTCTCTGTGAACCCCAGGCCGGCTGGAGTCAACGGCAGCGTGGTCAACACAGCTTCCAACAGGGCGATAAACGTTACCAGCCCAAAGTCCAGCGGTTGACCCACGGCCAGCACCACAAAGTAGACCCGCCCCACCTCGGAGAACCAGGTGATGAGGGTCAGTCCCACCAGGGCCGGCAGACGCTTGAAGGAGAGCAGCACCCCCTCCTCGAAACGCGAGTAGACCTCGTGGAAGCGGGCCGGGATGATCCGCCGGGCCAGCCCGCCAAAGAACCGCATCCCGATGAGGCCCACCACAGCCAGGGCGGCCAGCCCCAGGCCGATCAGGAACACAGACAAGGCTGCGTCGGGGATGCGGCCCTGAAAGGCCCACAGGCCGGCCGCGCACATCATCACGATCAGCACCAGCAGGTCCAGGATGCGCTCGGCCAGGATGGTGCCCAGGGTCCTGGAGAGGGTCACGCCCTCGCTGGTCTTGAGCAGGTAGCCACGATAGACATCACCCAGTTTGGCCGGCACGATGCAGTTGGCGAACCATGACAGATAGACGATCTCGGTGAGGTCCCTCACCCGCAACCGGCCCGCGCTGCCAGCGTTGCGCAACAGGATTCGCCAGCGCAGGCCCCGGATTGGGAAGGAGGCATAATAGACCAGAAAAGCCAGCAACACCAGCCCCAGGTTGGCGCTGGCGGTGATCCGCCATGTTTCCAGCAGGTCAATCCGCACTTGTGTGACCAGCAGGATGATGAGGGCAAGGGCGATCAGAAACGAGACGAGGGTGCGGGGGCGGAGGAAGCGTTGGCGCAGGGATACCCTTTCGAGGGCCGGCTCCGGCGCCCCGTTCCCGGCGGGCGATCGTTCTGCAGTGATAGCTGAGTACCACCTTTCTGGAAATATGGGGCTTAGCTGCCCAAGCATAACAGAAAGTGATCAGGGTGTCAACTGCGACCCTGGGGTCAGACAGCGTTTATCCAGTCCAGCCCCCAGGCCGAAGCCGATCTTCGCCCTGCGCCTGGCAACGTGAGCGTATCGCGTTGGGGACAGTATGGTTCTGGAGTCGGAGGCTTTAGCCGGTTCGTGCCCCTGAAGGCTCAACTCCAGTGGGCTTCTGCGGGTTTCTCGCCCATGTCCCCAATGTGTAACGCTCCCTGGCAACTCCATAAAAAATCCACAATTATGTGGTATAATGTCCTGGTGGTAGCAGGTATGATTTCAGTCAAAAGTAGAATCCGGAGGGAACGATGCCACGTATCCTGGTGGTGGATGATGACCTCAAGATCGTGCGGTTAGTACGGGCCTACCTGGAACAGGCCGGCTATCATGTGCTCACAGCTCATGATGGCAATGCCGCCATGCTGCTCATCCGGCAGGAACGTCCCGATCTGGTGGTTCTGGACCTGATGATGCCCAACCGCGATGGCTGGGAGGTCACGCGCATCGTGCGCAATGACCCTACCCTGTCGGCCACGCCCATCATCATGCTCACCGCGCGGGTAGAGGATACCGACAAGATCCTGGGCCTGGAGCTGGGGGCAGACGATTATATCACCAAGCCCTTCAATCCCCGGGAGGTGGTGGCCCGGGTGCGGGCCGTGTTACGCCGCACCTCTGGCGGGCCGGTGCCTTCCCATGTCCTGCAACATGGCAATCTCATCGTGGATGTAGACCGCCACGAGGTGCTGGTAAACGGTCGGTCGGTGGACCTGACCCATACCGAGTTCGAGTTGCTGCGGGTCCTGGTGGCCAATCCCGGCCGGGCCTTCACCCGGCTGGAGTTAATCGAGGAAGGGTTGGGTTATGCCTACGAGGGCCTGGAACGCACGATAGACAGTCATATCAAGAACCTGCGCCGCAAGATCGAGCCAGACCCGGCGAACCCGACCTATATCCAGACCGTCTATGGGGTGGGGTATCGCCTGGGAGATGTGGCCTGAACTACCGGGCTGACTGCTGAACGGAGCGAGTGGTCAATGAACAAACTATCAGTACAACTGGTTCTGGCCTTTGTGCTGGTCACTGTGGTGACGGTGAGCACGGTAGCCCTGTTGGCCAACTTGGGTGCGGCCACGCAGTTCCGCTATTATCTGGACCGGCGGAGTGAGCTGGAACAAAGCGAGTGGTACGGGTGGCTGGTGGCCTACTACCAGCGCATGGGTAGTTGGAATGGCGTACGCGAGCTGCTTCGTCCGGCCGGTGAGTTGCGACCCCGGGGCTGGTTAATGCCCTTTGTGCTGGCTGATACCCAGGGGGTCATCATCCTCGATGTGCGCAGTACGACCTGGGGTCAGACCCTAAGCCCCCAGGAGCGCGCCCGCGCCGTGCCGGTGGTTGTGGACGGTCAGACTGTGGGCTGGCTGGTGGCCCTGGGTCCTGAGCACCGCCCGGATCAGAAGATGTTTCAGGCCATTGAGCAGGCCTTTATGGACCGCGTTAATCAATACCTGCTCCTGGCGGGCTTTCTGGCTGGCGGGTTGGGTATCGTGCTGGGTTTGGCCTTCAGTCGCCAGCTTACCGCACCCCTGGCCCGGCTCACCGCCGCCGCCCACCGCATCGCCCAGGGCGACCTGGCCCAGCGGGTGCCGGAAACGGGCAGTGCCGAGATCGCCGAATTGGGCCAGGCCTTTAACCGCATGGCGGCTAACCTGGCCGAGGCCGAACGGTTGCGTCGCAATATGGTGGCTGATGTGGCTCATGAGCTGCGCACTCCCTTGAGTGTGCTCCAGGGCAATCTCCGCGCTATCCTGGACGACGTCTACCCCCTGGAACAAGCCGAGATCGCCTCGCTTTATGACGAGACGCGCATCTTGAGTCGCCTGGTGGATGATCTGCACGAACTGGCTCTGGCTGAGGCTGGTCAACTGCCCTTGCACATGCAGCCCCTGCAACTGGCAGATGTTATCCAGACCACAGTGGCCAACCTGGCCGTAGTGGCCGAGTCTGGCGCGGTGAATCTGGATATGGACCTGGCGGATGATTTGCCGCTGGTCCAGGGGGACCCGGAACGCCTGGCCCAGGTGCTGCGCAACCTGCTGGCGAACGCTCTGCGCCATACCCCGCCCGGCGGTCAGGTCAAGATCAGCGCCAATGTGTCGCCGACAGGACCTGGCTTTGTGCAGGTTACCGTCACTGATACTGGTGAAGGCATCGCCCCGAAGGACCTGCCTCACGTGTTCGACCGCTTCTGGCGGGCGGACCGCTCACGCAGCCGGGAGTACGGCGGGGCCGGCCTGGGGCTGACTATCGCCCGTCAACTGGTAGAGGCCCATGGCGGGCATATCGAGGCCGCCAGTGAACCCGGGCAGGGGTCCCGGTTCACGTTCACGCTGCCGGTGGCCAGGTCCTGACCCTATTCCGCGCTCCAGCTAAAATCCGCCGCGCGCAGGCTCCAGGTCAACCCGGCATAGGCCAGGCCCCCCAGGACGAGGCCACCGGCGATCAGCGTGCTGTCACCCACCAGGCCGGCTGGCAGGCGAGGCCCGGCCAACCAATGCCACCCGGCCACCAGCGCCCCCATCACCAGGGAGGCGGTTGTGGTTTTGCCTACGGACCGGAGCAGGGCCTGGCCTTCGATCCCGCCCAATCGCTGGGAGAGCAACCGAAGCAGGAGCAGGGCCTCCCCGGCCGTCGCTACCGAATTCGCCAGGGCTAACCCGCCGATGCCTAACGGCTTCAGCAGCAGCCAGCTCAGGATGATATTCGCCACCACTGAGCCTACGCCCACCAGGACCGGCGTCCAGGTATCGTGCAGGGCGTAGAAGCAACGAGTGCCGATCTCTAGCGTGGCGTGGGCAAACAGACCCAGCGCATAAAAGCCCAACGCCCAGGCTACCATCTGGGTGGAGGTGGCGGTGAACTCACCGCGCTGGAACACAAGCCGGATCAATGGCTCCCGCAGGGCTACCAGCCCCACGCTGGCCGGGATCGTCAGGTAGAGGATCAGGCTCAGCCCCCGGCGCACCATATGCCGCAGTTCACCCAGCCGGTCCGTGGCGAACAGCTCGGCCAGGGTGGGAAATACCACGGTAGAGATGGCCATGGCAAATATGCCCAGGGGCATCATGGTCAGCAGCCAGGCATAGCCCAGGGCAGCCACGCTCCCTTCCACCAGCGTGGAGCCGAGCATGTTGTTGACCAGGAAATTGAGTTGGGTCATCCCCAGTCCCAACACGCGGGGGGCCATGAGCCGGCCTACCTCGCGGACGCCGGGGTGTAGCAGGTCAAGCACCAGGCGATACGGCGGTTTCGCCAGGCCCGCACCCAGCCGCAGCAGGCCCGGCACCTGGACCAGCAGATGTAGGCCGGCTCCCAGGCTCACGCTGGCCGCCAGCACCTGTACGCGCTGGGCAGATTGCGCCTCGGCCGGGAAAAGGATCAGCCCCAGCCCTGCCCCGCCGATGATGGCCGCGTTATAGGCCGCCGGGGCCAGGGCCGGCAGCGCGAACCGGCGGTAAGAGTTCAGCACCCCCATGAGGATGCCGCTCAGCCCAAAGATCACCGGCGATATGAGCATGATCCGCACCAGATCGGCGGTGAGGGCCTGTTTCTCCGGCCCGTAGCCCGGCACCACCCACGGTACGATCCCCGGCGCCAGCACGAACAGTACCCCAGCCGCTGCTGTCAGGAATATCGCGGCCAGATTGAACACGCTGGATGCCACCTGCCAGGCCGTCTCTTCATCGCCCTGGGCCAGGTAGGCGGTGAAGGTGGGGATAAAGGCACTGGCCAGCGCCCCCCCAGCGAACAGCGTGAACAGGATGTCCGGGAGCAGGAACGCCGTGCGATAGGCATCCAGCGCACTGCTGGTACCAAAGGCCGCGCCGATGGCCATCTCGCGTATCAGGCCCAGCGCGCGACTCAGGACAAAGCCGACCATTACCAGGACAGCGGCGCCGGCCAGCCGGCTGCTGCGATCTATCAAAGGCCATACCTCCAAGATGGTCCTTTATTCAGCCTACCCTCCCGCCCGTCGCTGGGGACCGAAACGCACGAGCCTCAGTAGATGGAAATTCGTGCTCCTCGGCGGTCTGAGACCGCCGAGAAACGCGGGTCATAGACCCGCTTTGAGCAACTTTATACTGAGTATAGCCAGGTCGCCCGGTTTTGTCAAACCCGGTAACTACCTGCCCTGACCCCCGCAGGCCTGGCAAACCGGCGGGGGTCTGACACCCGTGCATAACTTCTGTCAGGGAGGGAACAAGGAGGGATAAAGCCTTTCTGGGGATTTTTGCGGCGGCTTCGCCGCAAAAACCCCCTACCAGGCATTCTTTCCCCTTCCCGCATCGCGTAGCGGCGAAGGGACGCGAAATGGGGAGTGGGGCGCAGGTCCCTCAATGCGTTTAATTACGCACGGATGTCAGGTTATGTGGCTTGTGCAGGCATCCGCCGCGTGCTATAATTACACACGGGCGCGGAAGCGGACAATACGGAAGGGGGATCTTCTCATGCACCAGACTGACTGCGACGTTGGCCGGTTCCACCACTGGTTTTCGCCCCTGCTCGCCGGCGTACTGCTCGTAGGTTTGCTTGTGCCGTCCCCCCCGACCGGCGCGCCGCCGGGCGAATCGCTCCAGGTGTGTTACGAGTTCCCCGCGCCGCTGGTCTACCCGGCCGGGGACTATCAGGCGGTGTACATCCCCGGCCTCCCCACTCTCAACCGGCCCGGCCAGCCACGTCTGCCCATCCAGACGGCCCGGCTGCTCATCCCCTTTGGCTACGAGGTGGCCCAGGTGCGGGTGGAGGCCGGCCAGAAGGTGGTGCTCCCCGGCGTCTACCGGGTGGCGCCAGGCCAGGAGCCGGTCCCCCTGAGTCACGCCGGCCCCCGGCTTCCCACACCGCCGGCTCCAGAGACCTATGCCCCGGCGCGGCCCTTCCCCGGTGCCTTGCACTCCCCGGCCACGATCCAGCACCGCCGGGGTTATCGCCTGCTCTTCCTCACCCTTTACCCGGTGGAATACACGCCAGTGACCGGCACCCTCTCCTACTATGAACGACTGACGGTGCAGGTGGACCTGCGACCGGCTCCCTGGAAAGGGGTCCAGATGCTGCGCCAGCGTCCCACCCACTGGGCGGCGGACCGGGCCGAGATACAGGCTCTGGTGGACAACCCGGCTGCCGTCGCCACCTATCCCACGCCGACGCAACTGGCCCAGGGCCGCCCGGTCGAGGTCACCTCCGCCCTGGACCCGGCCACGCCCTATGACTATGTGATCATCACCGACGAGAACCTCATGGCTGCTCCCGGCCCCCACAACTTGCAGGCCCTCCAGGCCGATAAGGAAGCCCGGGGCATCCGTACCCTTATCACCACCACCGCCTGGATCTCGGCCACGTACAGCGGCCTGCGCCCGGACGGCGGCCATGATCTCCAGACCAGCATCCGCAATTTTATCGCCGACGCCTATGCGACCTGGGGGACCGCATACGTGCTCCTGGGCGGCGACGGCGACGGGGCCGACGTGGGCGGGCAGAGCGGCGACGCCATCATCCCGGCCCGGGGCCTGGTCGTGACCAGCACCAACTACAGTGACACCAACATCCTGGCCGACATGTACTACGGTTGTCTGGACGGCACGTTCGACCACAACGGCAACGGCCTCTACGGCGAGCCGGACGACGGGCCGGACGGCGGCGAGGTGGACCTCTGGGCCGAGGTCTATGTGGGCCGCGCCCCGGTGGATTCGGCGACGGAGCTGGCGAACTGGGTGCGCAAGACCCTGGCCTATCAGACTGACAACGACGCCTACCTGCGGGACGTGTGGATGGTGGGCGAGTACCTGGGCTACTATGACGAGACCCATGTCTGGGGCGGCGACGCCAAGGACGACATCATAGACGGCTCCGGCCTGGCCGGCTATACGACCACCGTGACGGCCACCATCGGCTTTGAGAACTCGGCCTACGCTGCCTTCTTTGACACCCACACCCTGTATGACCGCGACCTCGATCCGGACCGCTGGACCAAGACAGACATGGCGGCCGTCATCAACCGCCCGGCCCACATCATCAACCACCTGGGGCACACGAACCTGGTCTTTGCAATGCGGATCTCCATCCTCGACGTGCCCACCATGCTGACCAATACCCATTATTTCATCGGCTACAGCCAGGGCTGCTACGTGGGGTCCTTTGACGATCGCCACTGGGATGGCAAATATTATCAATACGACTGCATTGGCGAGCACCTGGTCAACGGCGAGCATGGCGCGGTGGCCTTTGTCTGCAACTCCCGCTTCGGCTGGATGGAGACGGACGTGCATCTGGGCGCGTCGCACTATTATGACCGCGAGTTCTGGGAGGCGGTCCTGGGCGAGGGCATCTTCCAGCTCGGCCGGGCCAACCAGGATTCCAAAGAGGACAACTATGCCGCGCTGGGGCCGGGTGGCTTTACGTGGGACAAGCGTTGGTGCTACTACGGGCTGAACGTCCTGGGCGACCCGGCCCTGGTGATCAGGATGGTGGGCCTGGAGCTGAGCAAGACCGGCGAACCGGACCCGGTGCCGGCCGGGGGCGTGCTCACCTACACCCTCACGGTGCGCAACACCGGCACCGCCGATGCCACTGGCGTCATCGTCACCGACACCATCCCGGCGCACACCGCGTTCCGCCACGCCGAAAACGGCGGCGCGCAGGTGGGCGGTGAGGTGCATTGGCCCGACCAGACCGTGCTCGCTGGCGACAGCCTGGCGTTGCGGTTCAGCGTCACCGTGACCCATCCCCTGTCTCCGGGCGCGACCATCGTGAACACGGACTATGGCGTGCGCTGTGCCCAGGGGGTCTGGACAATCGGTGGCCCGGTGACCATTCCACTGCGTTGGTACGAACTCTTTCTCCCGTTTGTACAGAAACCCTGACCGACCAGCTATCAGCCACCAGTAACCAGCTTCCAGCAACATACGAGGAGGGACAACATGCCAGAGATCAAATGGTTAGGTCACGCGAGCTTTTTGTTGCGCTCCGAAAGCGGAGTCACCCTGGTCATGGACCCTTATGACGATACCATCGGCTACCCATTGCCGTATCCCACGGCCGACATCGTCACCACCAGCCATGATCACCGGGACCACGGCTACGTGGCGGGCGTTCGGGGCAATCCCCAGGTCATCCGCACCCCTGGCGAGCATCGGGTCAAAGGCATCCGTATTCTCGGTATCCCCACGCACCACGATGAGCGAGGCGGCAAGCAGCGCGGTCCCAACGTCATCTATGTCGTGGACATGGACGGCGTGACCATCTGTCACCTGGGGGATTTGGGGCATCCGCTCAAGAAGGAGCAGGTGGGGCAGATCGGTGCGGTGGACGTGCTGATGGTGCCGGTGGGGGGCGTGTACACGATTGACGCGCGTCAGGCAGCGGAGTTGGTGCGCCAGGTGGGGCCACGCCTGGTGCTGCCCATGCACTACCAGACGCCGGCCCTGAGCTTCCCCCTGGCCCCGGTAGACGACTTTTTCCGCGCGCTGGGCCTCAAAAAACCAGTCCCTCTGCCCGGCCTCACGGTGCGTCGGGAGGCCTTGCCCGCCGAGATGCAGGTGGTGCTCCTGGACTATCGCTAGAGGCTGCTCCCGT
>Ga0209162_1000404_pt1 | contig 47932 bp, 46 predicted proteins | sample YNPNPMetaG_FD_187121 | JGI IMG/M metagenome (GOLD analysis project Ga0209162, IMG submission 187121) | Anoxygenic and chlorotrophic microbial mat microbial communities from Yellowstone National Park, USA - YNP NP MetaG (SPAdes) (version 2) ...
CCTACCACAAGTATAACCCGTTCCCAGAAGAAATGAACCGTCGGCTGGCGGGAGCCATCGCCGATTTCCACTTCGCCCCCACCCCGAAAGCGCGAGAAAACCTTCTGCGCGAGGGAGTGAAGCCCGAAAGCATCTGGGTCACCGGCAACACCGGTATCGACGCCCTGTTGATGGTGGCGGAGAAACCCTATCCGATGACCGACCCGTTGCTGCAGCAGGCACTGGCGTCGCCGTTGCGTACCGTACTGCTCACCGCACACCGTCGTGAGAACTGGGGTGAGCCGTTGCGTCGTATATGTATAGCGGTCAGGAGGCTGGTGGAGCGCTTTGAGGATATTCAGGTGGTTTTCCCCATGCACCGTAACCCGCTGGTGCGCCAAACAGCGACGGAGGTGCTGGGCGGGGTAGCCCGCGTCATCCTGACCGACCCGCCCGACTATGCGCCGTTTGTGAAGTTGATGCAGCACTCGACCCTCATCCTCACGGATTCGGGCGGCGTGCAGGAGGAAGCTCCCAGCCTGGGAAAGCCGGTGCTCGTGCTGCGTGAGACCACCGAGCGACCAGAAGGGGTGGAAGCAGGAACTGCCCGGCTGATAGGCACAGATACCGAGCGCATTGTGGAGGAGGCAAGCCGCCTGCTGACCGATGAAGAAGCTTACGGACAGATGGCGCGTGCGGTAAACCCGTATGGTGACGGCAAGGCGGCTCAGCGCATTCGGCAGGTGTTGTTCGAGTATTTCGGGGTAAGCGCATGAACGACTGGTACTCCTGGCAGAGCAGGGTGCGTTTCATTGCCCGTACGACGGGCTTGTTCATCTTGCGGGTGGTGGCGATAGCGCTGGCGGTGTATGTGGTGGTGCGCATTCGCTCCATCCTGGTCACGCTCATCGTGGCGGGGCTGTTTGCCTATCCAGCGGGGTGGCTGGTTCACCTGCTCTGTCGCCTGTTGCCATCGCGCGTGCCGCGCAAAATAGCGCGTCCGTTCGTCACGCTGGCGGTGTTTGTGCTGTACGGCTACCTGACCTACCTCAGCATCCGGATACTCATCACGCCGTTCCAGTCCGAAATGCGTGCTCTCATTGCGAACTGGCCCCTGTATCAGCAGGAGATACAGCAGCTGGCCCGGGATGTGCAGGAGTGGTACCGGACGCTGCCTCCCGATGTGCGCCGCCTGATAGAAAGCCAAAATGTGACGGGAGTGGTGGAGCTCTCCCGGCAGTGGGCGACGGGGATAGTGACCGCTTCGGTATCCTTAGTGGGGCACATTGTGGAGATTGTACTGATACCAGTGCTGGCTTTTTACTTTCTGACCGACTCGCGGAACATCAAACATGAGTTCGTGGCGCTGGTACCGCGGCGTTGGTGGCGCGACACACTGTGGCTGATGCGGCAGGCGAACCTGATTCTGGAAAACTACGTGATTGGGCAGATTATATTGTGTCTGATTGCCGGGGTGGTGGTGGGCATCGGGCTGGCTTTGCTGGGAGTAAAGTATGTGCTGGTGCTGGCGGTACTGGCAGGCATCACCCGTGCTATCCCCATCATCGGTCCGATACTGGGGGGTATCCCTATCGTTTTACTGGTGGTGTTACAGTTCCCGAATAACCTGATGGTGGCAGTGCATGTGTTGCTGTTCTTCAGTGCTTTGCATTTTATCGAGAGCAAGCTCATCCTACCCATTCTCATCGGCGAGCGGGTGAAACTGCATCCGGTGACGGTGATACTGGTGTTGCTTGCCGGTGCGCAGTTTTTCGGGCTGATGGGGATGTTTCTCGCTCCCCCTGTGGCAGCCATTATCCGCGTGGTATTGCATCGCTACTGGATTGCTCCCCAACGCACAAAGAGCCCGACCTTCAGAACGGAGGAAGTCGTCAGGACATGAACATGGTAGAAGCTGTGGTGCTCGGCATTTTGCAGGGGCTGGGCGAGTTTTTGCCCATCTCCAGCTCGGCTCACCTGCTGATTGCACCCTGGTTGTTTGGTTGGCAGGAGGGCACTCCGCAAGAGAAACTGGTGTTTGACGTTGCGCTCCATCTCGGTACCACGGTGGCGGTCATCGGCTACTTCTGGCAGGATTTGCGGCGCATTTTCGGTTCACTGCTGCGCCCGGCGAACCCTCATGCGGATGATCGTCGCATGGCGTGGATGATTCTGCTGGCGTGTGTGCCGGGTGCGGCGGCGGGTGCGCTGTTCGAGGACGTTATTGAGCAGAGCATCCGCACGCGCATCGCGCTGATTGCCGTGCTGCTGATGGCGATGGGTGTCGTGCTTTTCCTTGCCGACCGCTTTGGCAGGCGCGAGCGTTCGGTGGATTCCCTGCGCACCGTCGAGGGTTTTCTAATCGGTTGTGCGCAGGCTCTGGCGCTGATACCCGGTGTCTCGCGTTCGGGGGCGACGATTACCGCGGGGTTACTGCTCGGCTTGACGCGCGAGGCGGCGGCGCGGTTTTCGTTCCTGCTTTCCGCGCCGATTACCTTAGGAGCCACGCTGTGGACGTTTCGCCATCTGGTGAAATCGCCACCCGCTGGGAACCAGCTGATGGTGATGGTGGTGGGCGTGCTGACCTCCGGCATCGTGGGCTATCTGTCCATCGCTTTTCTGCTGCGTTATCTGCGCACGCACTCGGTGAATCTGTTCCTGTGGTACCGACTGGCGGTGGGGCTGCTGGTGCTGGCGGTGTGGTGGATGCGTCGATAGCGTGAGAATGACAAGGAGGAACACCAAATGCGTGCGGTTATAGCCTTACTGCTGTTACTGGTCAGCGTCTTACCGGCGGATAGCCAGGTACCTGCCCTGCAGAGCCTGACGCAGCTGCGCAACGAGGTGACGCGGCGCGAGTCCAGCAGCGACCCCGACTGGCGCAACGGCAACCGCGACGCCCGCCCCATCGAGCCGGGCCAGACGCTGGTGCTCGCCGACCTGAAGGGACCGGGCGAAATCACGCACATCTGGTGCACGGTCGCTGCCGCCGAACCGCAGTACTCGCGCCTGCTGGTGCTGCGAATGTACTGGGATGGCGAGGAGCATCCTTCGGTGGAGTGTCCGCTGGGCGACTTCTTCGGGCTGGGGCATGGCTGGGATGTGTCTTATGACTCTCTGCCCGTACGGGTGACCGCCAACGGCAGGGCGCGCAACTGCTACTGGGTGATGCCCTTCCGCAAATCGGCGCGAATCACCGTCACCAACGAGGGACGACTGCCCGTGCGCCTGTTCTTCTACGCCATCGACTGGCGGCAGGTGCCCAGCCTGCCCAAAAACACACCCTACTTCCACGCGATGTATCGGCAGGAGTTTCCCACCGTGATGGGGCACAACTATCTTATCGCCGATATCGAGGGGCACGGGCATTACGTAGGCACGGTGCTCAGTTGCCGCCAGCTTGCCCGCCGGTGGTGGGGCGAGGGAGATGACTTTTTCTTCATCGACGGTGAGCAGGAACCGAGCCTGCGCGGCACAGGCACGGAGGACTACTTCTGCGATGCGTGGGGCTTCCGCCAGCATTCGGGCCCTTTCTACGGCGTGCCGTTGATGGAGGGCGACACCGTCGGGGCGCGATCCAGCGCGTTCCGCTGGCACATCAACGACCCCATCACGTTCCGCAAGTCGTTGCGTTTCGAGATGGAACACAAGGGTGCCACCAGCAAGCCAGACGGCAGCCTGCAATCGGGCTTCGAGGAGCGCGAGGACGATTTCTCATCTGTGGCTTTCTGGTATCAGCTGGAACCCCACAAGCCCTTCCCACCGATGCCGAAAGGCTACGCCCGCGTGTTCCACACCGCCGCCAACAACGGCACGGAGGCGGAAACGCTGCTGGAGAAGGTCACGGTCAGCGCGGGCAGGGTGGAACGGCAGGAACTGCCCCTGTTCAGCGGTGGGGCGCAGCTGTTCTGGACGCCGGACACGGAGGGACAGACGCTGAGCCTGCCCATCGAGGTGAAACAGGTTGGGCGGCACGTGCTGTTCCTGGTTACCACCTACTCGTTCGACTTCGGCATCTTTGACCTGGAGCTGGACGGCAAGCCACTCGCGACCTTTGACCTGTACGCGCGCAGTCCCTACCTGCACGAGCAGGTGGTGGAGCTGGGCTATCTGGAGCCGGGCACCTACACGCTGACCCTGCACAACAAGGGCAAAAACGCCGCTTCGAAGGGCTATTTTCTGGGAATCGACGCGCTTTTCGTGCGTCGCATGGTGCAGTGACAGGAAACAGCGGTGGTGGATGTGCCTGCCCATAAAACGGCGGTGGGGGACACGCCTGCCCATGCAACGGCAACGACAGGGGCAACCACAAGGGTTGCCCCTACGGTGGGGGATGTGGTGGGTGCGTTTAAATCTAAATCCATCACCACGGTTTTGTATACGCGCGGGGTCAAACAATCGGGATGGCCTCCGTTTGTCGGACGTCTGTGGCAGCGTAATTATTACGAACACATCATCCGTGATGAAAGGGAATCGGAACGCATCCGCACGTCTCGAACCCGCTCGAACGAAAGGGTCTGGTCAAAACTCGTCGTATCGGACGGGCAAAAGCCTATCGCCTTCCCGACCAGGAGGAGACGCTTCCCTCTCGTCCGGTCGGCTTGGGAAGCGAATAGGTCTTTTCCAACCACTCTGCGGTGGACGCTTCTGCCAGCAGGGTAGTGACGTACTGATTGAGACTGCAGCCTTCCAGCTCAGCCAGCTGTGCTAGTCGCCGATGCAAGTGGCGCGGGATGCGAACCAAGAACCGCCCGCTATACGCTGCTTCTGCGTCGACCGGCGGCGGAAGGGGGATCTCTTTACCTTCCGACAAGAGCCGCTCGAAATGGTCGCGCTTGACCTCTTCCAGAGTCTGAAGCGCTTCCTCGATGGTGTCTCCCGCGGCGGTGAACATCCATCGCCCCAGATGGGGGATGCAAGCCAGGTAGCCGCCACCGTCCTCTTCCGGAAGGCGACGGATTTCCACAGGATAGTCCAGCGACATGTAGAACTCCAAATCTGGCTTCATCTTACTCTCCTCCAGGCAGAGGTCTTCCCTCTGCTTCGTAGATGTCCCTGATTGCATTCAGGACCTTACGAACATACACCGCTTTGACTTTGCGTCCACCAGTCACGGGTACTGTCAAGCATCGGTACCCCGAGTTGTATGAAACCCATGTTAAAGCCTCATGGGTAACGTGATATCGGTGTGAGGTGCCTGTCCGAACCTCAAGCCATTCACCGAGAAAATAGCGTATGACGATATCAAACTCGTCCACCGATACCTCTGGCGGACAATACTTGCTCCACTGCTCGTAGAGCTTTTCGGCTCGTTTCATGTTCCGCCTTATGATACCATATATAGTATCGGAAGTCAACTGGTTTTTGCCTAGATATTACTCTGGCGGCAGCAGCACGCGAAGCAGCTCCTCTTCCGCCTCCTTTGTCCAGAAGCGACCCCCCTCCAGTTTGGCGTAGACGGTAGGGAACTTCTCCTTCAGCTCCGCCAGCGACATGAGCGGCAGGTCGGGTATCTGCGGGAAGATGACCGTCTTGCCCGGGAAGCGCGCCTCCATGAGAGCTTTGATGCCTTCGTGTGCCGCCTTCATGCCGCCGATGGCTGCCAGCGAGGCGCGGGTCTGCAATTGACCGCTTTCCATCTGCTCCAGCGTCAGGCGGATGTCCGCCAGCGATGAGCCACTGCTGCCGAAGAAGCGCACACCACGCCCGCAAATGGCGTTTGCATCCAGACAGGCTTTGACGCCGCGCGCCACCCCCGCGAAGATGTTATACACACCGCCATCGGCGAGCAGCTTCGCGGAGTCCGCCACCACATCCGCCACTGGTACCATGTTCACGATGTCGGTGAAGCCCTTGCCGTCGGTGAGTTCCAGCAACCGCTGGTGGAAAGCCTGTGGCTCGAACTCTTTCGGGTTGAGGATGGCGAAGCGGATTCCCCGCTGTTCGGCAGAGGAAGCGTAGCGCTCGCGCACCGCTTCGAGGCGTACGGCGTCCACATCCGTTGCCACGATGAGGGCAGGCGGGTTCGGATGCTGTACGGCGCGTTGCACGTGCATCTGCCCCATCGGTCCACCGCCGCCCACTATCCAGCAGGTACCTCCCGGCAGGAGGTCGCTGCGCAGCGGGATGGCGTTCGCATCGGCAAGGTTGTCGCTGAACGCGCCGACCACCCAGAGGCTATCGTAGTGGATGCGCCCGATGTCCAGGCTCAGGCAGCGTTCGAACGGGGTATGACGCAGTATCCACAATACGCCACCTTTTCCCAGCAGGTCAGCCACGCCCTCAATCGTTTCGGGAGGCAGTTCGCCGATACACAGGATGTCGTTGTAACCGCCTTCCGGGGCATGTCGGCGTGCGGCGTCTACGGTCGCTTCATCTTCCATCATCTCCATGCCCGCCTCGGTAACCAGCCTGACCAGCTCGGCACGCACCTGTCCCCCCGCACCGAGGGCGACCACCTTGCGTGGACGACGGGTATCGGTGATGGCATCGCCCAGCGTAAAATCGGTGTGCGGGATGCGCTCGCCCGTCACCAGCAGCGCCACACCGTCATGCTGGATGTGCTGGCGGCGTTTCTGGGAATAGGATGCCACCACGCACGCCCACGGCTCCACCAGCGCGGCTTCCACGTAGCCGTCCTCGTCCCGGATGGGTAGCAGGTAGCAACCTTCGTCCCCTTCGAGAATCTCCTTGCCAATGATGCCGTATTGTGTCATTGCGCCGGGTAACACATAGCCGTAGGCAATGCTCTGACCCTTGTAAAACACATCAGCCTGCACGATGAACCGTTGCCCGACGTGGAAGCGGTCTTGCAGGTTCTTGCCTACCTTTACCACGGTGCAGGACACCTCATGCCCCAGCACCACCGGCTCCTTTTGCAGGTCACGCCCAACCAGCCGGGGATGCTTCTCGCCCAGCGAGACCACTTTCGTATCCGAGAAGCACAGTCCCAGCGCGTCGATACGCACCAGCAGTTCATCATCGCCGGGTTCCGGCACGGGCACCTCTTCGGGCTGTCCGTTCTTCCCCAGGTTCTCCAGCCCTGCCCCGTACAGGTGCCAGCGGAGCATCTTCTGAGGGATGGGATGCTGTGCCTGGCGATATCTCGTCCATTTGTCCATTGTACTCACCTTCCTTCGTCATTCGGGTTGTTCTCGCGCGCGGCTTGCAGCTGGGCGATAATCGCCTGCCGATATGCCTCATCGGGGCGGGTATATATCCGTTCCACGTGATGCGGCGCAAGAAAGTTCGGTCCTCCAGCTGCCATTGTACCCAAAAGTATCTTCACGGTTTTCACTGCCATCGCGGTGGCGGCTATCACTTTCTGAGGCGTCTCCGCGGGAGTAATCAAGCCGTGATTTTGCATCAGGATGACTCTGGGCAACACGCCGTACTGATGTACGTAGGCTTCCACCCGTCGGCGCAGTTCGCGCGCCAGGGGCAGACCGGGGTCGGTGTAGGGAACCCACAGCGGCGCGATACCGCATACCACGATTTCATCGGGGAACAGGCGTCCTGCGATGAGCTCCTCGGCGCGCTTCGAGCAGAGCAGGGCGTTGACCGCTACCGGATGGGTGTGTCCGACAAAGCGAACGCCCGGCAGCGACAGCAGATAGGCGTGCAGGAAGGTCTCGACCGAGGGCATCTGTTTCTCCTGTGGGTCCACCCGGCTGTTTTCCAGAGCGATGCGGGTGGCTTCGTCGGTTTCGGCGGCGTGTTCCAGCGCGTGCAGGGTCTTTTGCAGGCCGACGCGCACGAATCCTTGCTCGGTGATGTCCATCAGGCGCGTACCGCTGGCTTTCACATAGAAGGTTGTGCCATCTTCCGCCAGAGCCGAGGTATTGCCTTCGCCCAGTATAGCCAGTTCCCGATGTTCGGCTCCCAGCCAGTGCGAGAGCTCCACCAGTTGTTGCAAAATGCTCATTGGTCGTCTCCTCCACTGTTATACTTCAGCAGCTTCTCCCAGCTCAGGGTTCCGTCTGCTTCGGCAAATTGGTTCAGAAGGTCACGCGCGAACCGGTTCTTGGCTTTGTCCATTTCTTGCTCGAAAACTCTTCGGTGTTGTTCCGGATAGTCTTTCATCAAACGGATAACCTTCAGGTAAAAATCTGGGTCGCCTGTTATCTCCTGCCAAAATGCCTGTCCTGCGACATGCCGATAAGAACGCTTTCCTCTTGCTGGCAAGTTGCGCTTGCCATAAGCAGCACCGAGAATCGGGTCAAACTGCTTGCGGGTCTGGCGAAGATATTGCTGCAAACGCCGACGCAGCTCCTCGAATTGCTCGTTCATTTTCTTCGCCTGGCTGGAGTTGAAAATGTTTGGTCCAGACTTCACAGAAATCGCCTTATAGGAAACCTCCCCCTCGACCTCGATGTCTATTCCCTCCGCAGACGATTTCTTGCCCCCACTCACCGCCAATGCGACAGGCTCTATAAACTCAGTTCCAAAGATCGTCTCGTCGGAAGCCATGATATGCTGCTGTATTAGGATTTCTACCAGCTGGGCTGCGGAGGAGATGCCAATGGCACGTAGCAAGTAAGGGTTCTTTCGTTTAAGCACATCAAACAGTTGCACCTGCGTCAGATTCGCAATCCGCCGCTCGTAGAAGCGTTCCAGCCTTTGTTTGATGAGTTCCTCCAGTTCATCAGGGGTCATAAGGCGTCCTCTCTTCGGCGAAGGTGTACAGGTTCGGCTGGCGAGATTCCTTTTCCAGCCTTTGCCTCGCAACCTGCACGTATTGCGGGTTCCATTCAAAGCCGATATACCGTCGTCCCAAGCGCACGCAGGCAACCGCCGTCGTTCCAGAACCGATGAAGGGGTCCAGCACCACATCGCCCGGCTCTGTAAAGAGCTTGATGAACCATGAGGGCAAGTCTACAGGGAAAGTAGCAGCGTGGTTCCGGTTGTAGCATTCTGTTGCCATGTGCAACACATTGGTAGGGTACGCCCACTCCCGCCCAATCCAGTTCGCTACGCGCTTGCCGAAGCCGCTCCCGACGCGCGAGACATCTCGGCGAAGGTCGTTTTCGTTGAGCTTGCGCAGTCGGGAGTGACGCCACTCGCCCATCGGAACCATGACCGCTTCCTGAAACATTTTGAACTGTTTTTGCTTGGTGAAGTGCAGGCATCGCTCCCAAGCGTCGCGGAATCGGTTGGGCCACTTGCCCGGGTAAGTGTTTTTCTTGTGCCAGATGTATTCTTCTGTCCAGAGCCAACCCTGCTCGCGCATTTTCAAGATGAGTTCGATCACGTAGGTGTGTCGTTCGCCGTTGACCACGCGCTCTTTGATGTTCAGGACGAAAGAACCGGTGGGTTTCAACACGCGCTTCAGCTCAGCAGAGATGGGCAGGAACCATTCGACGTATTCGTCGGGGTGAACGCCGCCGTACACGTGTTTGCGCTGGTCGGCGTATGGGGGGGAAGTCACAATGAGGTCCACGCACTCATCCGGCAGCTGCGGCAGCAGCTCCCGACAGTCTCCTTCCACAATCTGGTTGATGAACCGCTCCAGACCGCCTGTTACTTCCATTGAAGGTTCCTCGCTGATGTTATTATACTCAACCCTTTGTCGTCTATCGTTGAGTCGGCAAACGCCATGGGTTCCAACCATTACCTGCCCCGGAGATACTGCTCCACCTCATCTAACGTGCGACGGGCAGTGTAAAGCGCCTCAAGAGCATCTGACTTATCCGGCAAGCTGGCTTCAAGGGCGCCCGGTAAGGCATCAGGATAACGGGTCGGTATGTAGTAACGGTCAACCAATTTGATGTCTGCAGCCAGATGCTTTATAGGATTCTCTTCTGGAGCAACACCCTCAAGCAGGTCTGTGAGGCGATGGGTGCGCGGAATCGACGCACCCTGTGCGGCGATTAACGATTTCACTGCCTTCTTTGCACACTGCTGGCAATGGAAGCAGACTTGATTAAAAATACCTTCCCGCATCGCAAGTTCTGCCATGCGCAGGTCCTCTCGCGCGAAGGCCATCCATCTTTCAGCTTGCTCGCTCATACAGCAGCTGCCCCTTCTCCAGAATCTCTTGCCGAACGAAGCCGCGCTCTTGCGTTAGGCGGTCGAACTCCTCCGGAGTATAGACTAAGACGTCTACGCCGACGTGCGGGTGCAGTAGTTGCAACACCTCACGGATGCGGTCCAGAAAGCGCAGGGAGGTCTCTTTCACGACCACAAGGTCTACATCGAACCACTCATCGACCTCCCCTGTCGCCAGCGAGCCAAACAGAAGGATGCGCTGCGGGTTATAGTTCTCGATTAAAAGACGAACCCAGCGCCCCAGCTCGGCTTCCAGCAAGGTGCGACGTTCCTCTGCATTCATCATGACACCCCCTGCGTGGCGCGGAACCCTCTATCGGTATTATACTCCGCCGCTATGCTCATGGCGAGGGTGTCTCCTCCATCAACCGCTTGACGCCATCGGAGATGGTTCCGTCGGGGGCTTTCCAGACCTCGATGCGCTTGCCCAGCTGCTTTGCCCGCCGACAGAGAAGTTCCATGACACCTCCAGCTCGCACCCAGACCGCAAACACCACATCCGCCAGCGCGAATACCAGTTCGTCCCTGCGCTGATTGTGCAAGCCCAGGCTGCCCGCCTGTAATGGGAATGGCGAGAGCACCAGGTCACGGTCGGTGCGGAACTCCAGTTCATACAACCTCGCTGCCGGGAACAGTGGACGGTTCAAATCTTCGCCCAGCGCGTCGAGCAGCCCCCTGTCTAGCACCGTCACCGAGGGCTTTTCCGCCCGAACCGCCGCGATGGCGACTCGTTGATAGGACGGCGTGTTGTGCCCGGTGACGGGGATGCCGCCTTCGTGCATTGCCTGCCGGGTAATCTCGTCTACTGCCTCCAGCGCCAGATGGGGTGCGCCGCGCGAGCAAGCGACCGCAAAACGCCAGCCTTCCTGTAACAGATGGAGTGCCCCATGCGCGAAAAGCACCGGTGGCGGCTGTTCGCAGAAGGCTTCGAGCGCGAGCGGATACAGCCGGTGCTGTGCAGTCAGCACCTCCACGCCGTGCCGCCGCACCAGTGCGTGCATCTGCCCGAACTGCTTGCGCCAGCCCGCGCTGGGTTCGGTCAGTGCCTGCGCTGCCTGTGGCGAAAGCCCCCACTCCTGTTGCAACGTCTCCAGTGGGGTGGACAGGAACTCGTCCACAGACACCCGCGACCGCGCCCAGCGGTGCAGCACCTGTGCGATTTGACGCTCCCCCAGATGCGGCACACAGCTCAATAACAGGGCGAACCGGGAGGGCAACCAGTCTCGTTTCGCGGAAGCCATAGCGCTGTCTCTATTCCCCGTATGCACCGTGTTCTCCTGCGGCAGGAGAGCGATATGCACAACCCGAAAAGGTGTCATGAAGGCACTGACATGGAGGAACCGTTGAGAAGATGCGTGTGTTAATCACGGGAGGAGCGGGTAAGCTCGCCCAGTATGTGGCACAGGCGCTATGCGACAGACATGAGGTGATACTGACGGATAAAAACCCGTTGCCGGAAGGCTGTGAGGACGTGCGCAAGCACATGCCGTTCCTGCAGGGGGATTTGACCCACAAGGAGCACTGCTTTCGCGTGACGGAAGGGATAGACGCCATCGCGCATCTGGGGGCTATCGCCGGTGCAGGACCCGATACCTTTATGGTGAACACGGTCAGCACGTGGAACCTGTACGAATCTGCACAGGCGCACGGCGTGAAGCGCGTCGCGCTTGCCAGCAGTATCAACGCGCTCGGCTTGGGACCGTACCGCGTTTCGGAGAAAGGGTTCCCGTTGCAGCGGTTACCGATAGACGAAGAACAACTCGCCGACCCGCAGGACAACTACTCCCTGTCCAAGTACGTCAACGAGCTGACGGCGCGTGCGTTTTTCAGTGCATACGGTATCCGCACGCACTGCCTGCGCCTGTGCGGCATCTGGCGACCGGAGTGGTTCGAGACCTACCGCCCTCGCCCACTGGAACAGCTGAAACGCCCGAATCACGAGGGTTATCTGGTGAGCACGTGGCACTACGTGCATTCGGTGGATGCGGCAGAGGCGTTTCGGCTTTCACTGGAAGCGGACGACGCGCCCGGCTTTGCCGTGTACTATGTGGTGGCGCCGTCCACCAACCGCCCCGAGCCGACAAGGGACCTGATTGCCCGTTTCCTGCCGCAGTGGCTGCCGCTGGCGGAAGGGATTACAGGCAGACAGGGGCTGTATAGCACCACAAAGATCGGACGCGAGCTGGGCTGGCAGGCGCGCTACCTGTTGCCCGAAGAGCATCTGAAAGGAGGCACGCCATGAAAATCACCGAAGTGCGCGTTATTCTCACCTGCCCGGGGCGCAACTACGTGTTGGTGAAGGTGCTGACCGACGAAGGGGTGTACGGTGTTGGGGACGGCACACTCAACGGCAGCGAACTCGCGGTTGCCGCCGCTATCGAACACCTGTCGCATCTGCTTATCGGCATGGACCCACAGCGCATCGAGGACATCTGGTATTTCCTGTACCACCACACCTACTGGCGGGGAGGACCGGTGTATGCGGCGGCAATCGGCGCGATAGACATCGCCCTGTGGGACATCAAGGGCAAAATCGCCGGAATGCCGGTGTATCAGCTGCTTGGTGGCGCAGCGCGGGATAAGGTGCTCTGTTACGGACACGCCGGAGGGCGCAGTCCACAGGAGGTGGAAGAGAGCGTGCGCCGCCTGCAGGCGAAAGGATACAGGGTTATCCGCGCACAGATAGGAGGCTATGGTGGTTCAGGCATGGTGCGCACGGAGCCGTCGCCGCGCCCCGGCATTCCGCCCACTCAGTACTTTGACCCCACGCCCTACATGCTGGAACATGTGAAGTTGTTTGAGTACCTGCGCAAGCAGCTGGGTGATTCGATCGAGCTGTGTCACGACGTGCACGAACAGCTCACGCCGATTCAGGCGGCTTGGCTGGCGAAGCAGCTGGAGCCTTATCGGCTGTTCTTCCTGGAAGACCCCCTGCCGCCCGAGCAAATCCAGAGCTTTGCGCTGGTACGGCAGGCTTCCACCACTCCGCTGGCAATGGGCGAGATCGTGCATAACCGCTATGATGCGCTGCCCTTGCTGCAGAATCGGTGGATTGATTACCTGCGCTGCGCCCCAATGCATATCGGGGGCATCACGGAGATGCGCAAAGTGGCTGCGGTAGCCGAAACGTTCGGAGTACGCATGGCGTTTCATGGCGCGGCAGATTTGGGACCGATTGCGCAGGCGGCGGCGGTGCACCTGGATATGGTCATACCCAACTTCGGCGTGCAGGAGTGGGTGACGTTTCCCGAAGAGGCATACGAGGTGATGCCGGGGGCATGTGAATTCCGAGACGGCTACGCGTATCCCCCCGAGCGCCCGGGCATCGGGCTGGACATCAACGAGGAGTTAGCAGCAAGGTATCCCTACCAGCGGGCGTTCATGCCCCTTGTGCGACGCGAAGACGGGACGATGCACAGGTATTGAAGAACACGGATGAACAAATGAGGCACAGTCCGATACGTGTGGGAAACCTCCCCCCAGTGGGGAACACGGAAGGCGGTGTGGTGTCTTTATCGATGGAACGTGCAATGGCAGGAGGTGAGGTGTCGATGTCGGTGAAGCCACCCAAACCGATGCAAACCGGTGAGTATCCGAGTTCACGTGCAATCCTCGCGCTGGTATTCGGGATACTGGGGCTGTTAAGCATGGGGCTGTTTGCCATACCCGCGTGGATACTTGGCAAAGCGGAGCGACAGGCTATCGACCGCGGTGCATCTCCCGAAGCGGGACGCGGTATGGCAGAGGCGGGATACATTCTGGGAATCATTGGCGTTGTGCTGCTGGTCATTACCGCCCTGTTCGCGCTGGGCTGGATAGCCTTTATCCTGTACGCTCTCTTCCGCGGGTAACAAACGCGCCGTAACCTCAGGTTCTCTGTTCGATAACAGTTGCCCGTATCTGGCGGCTGTCGGGGGCAAGCACGGCTCCTGCTGACTGCCGGCGCGACCCATTATATCATAAAATCCCGAACAGCCTTTCAACTGCGTAACTCTTGCACAAATAGAGTATCTCTTTCCTTCCCACCATCCCCTCGGCGAACCAGCCGAATCCGCCCCCGAACGCCTCACGTTCGACAAGGAATAAGTTGACAAATGTATACTTTGTGCGTGTACAGGGTGGAAGGAGGTGAGCGCAATGGAAGTGGAACGCGAGGCGAAGCTGTTCGAAGCGGGTTCCTACCCCGACAAGGGATTGGATGTCGGCGAAGAGCAGCTGCAGGCACTGGTGGACAGCTTCAGTACGCCGGTTCCGCTGATGCTCGAACACCTGCCGCAGGGCTGGCAAATCGGTCATCTGAAGGCGTTATGGCGGCGGGGCAAGGAGCTGTTCGGACGGCTGGCGCTTTTGCCAGAGGCAGAGGCGTTGCTGAAGCGGCTGGGCATTCGCGGCATCAGCGTAGCGGTGACGCCCGACGTCAAGCGCATTGTGGAGGTGTCGGTAACGGCAACGCCGCGCGTGGCAGATGCGCGTTTGCTGAGCGCACATGCAGTGACGTTTTCGGGAGAGATTTTGCTGACGGAGGTGACGGCGTTGGAACAGGATATGGAGACGTTACGCCGGCGGGCGGAGGCGGCGGAGTTCGCGCTGCGCGAGCGGGAGGTGGAAGAGACCCTTCAGCGGTGGTTGCGTGCGGGCAAGCTGACGCCTGCGGTGCGTGAGATGGCAAAGACGCTATTGCTACAGGGCACGCAGGCGGTGACCTTTGCAGGTGGCAATGCCAGCGTGGCGGAGGTGTTTTTCCGCTTCGTGGAGGCGTTGCCGCCGATGGTGCGCTTTGGGGAGGTAGCGCCTGCAGGCGATGAGGAGCAGCCGTTGAGCACAGAGCAGGAGGCTTTTTTACGCAAGTACTGGGGCGACCTTTCGCCCGAACAGATTGCCCGCTACATTCGCGAAGGAAGGAGGCGATAGCAGATGGCAGCGTTGACCGGAGCTTACGACCCACAGGACAAACCGGGCGAGCTGGTGAGCTACAAAGTGGGCGCGAACGCGGTGATCCACAAGGGCGCGCTGGTGAGCGTACGCAGTGATGGTTACGCCTATCCGTCGCGCAGCGGCACGAGCAGTGATGTGTTTGTCGGCGTAGCGTTTGAGAGTGCGGACAACACGGGCGGCTCGGCTGGTGCCAAATCGGTGCGTGTGTGGAAGAGCGGTACCTACGTGTACAACGGCAGCGGCTTCACGCAAGCGAGCGTCGGGCAAGCCATGTATGCGGCGGACGATAACACGTTGACCACCACATCTACCAACAACCAGCTGGTAGGTTACGTGGTGGAGGTGCTTTCGGCGACACAGGCGCGCATTCGGATTGACAACGCGGTGCGATAGGAGGTAGAGCGATGCCAGCAATTACCAGGAACGAGATGGGCTACTTGCTGGAGGCGGGGTTACGTGCGGACTTCTTTGAGGCATATCGCAGGCAGGTTGAGAACGCCGTCTACCCGCAGATTGCGACGGTAGTTCAGACCGAGCTGCCCGTACAGAAGTACGGCTGGCTTGGCAGCGTGCCCGCGATGCGCGAGTTCGTGGATGAGCGGATGCCAAGGGGGTTACGCGCCTACAACTACGCCATTCAGGATACAGTGTGGGAGAGCACCATCGCTGTAGAGCGGCGCGCGATTGAGGACGAGCAGATTGGGGCGATTCGGCTGCGTGTGCAGGATTTGGGGCGCGAGGCGGCGCGACACAAGGACTTTCTGGTCGTTAAGGCGTTGCTGGATGGGTTCACAGCGCCCTGCTATGACGGACAGCCCCTGTTTTCGAACGCACACTCGGAGGGCGATAGCGGCACCCAGAGCAACACCACCACCCAGCCGTTGAATCCCGACAGTTTACAAAGCGCCATTTCCAGCATGATGCTTTTCAAGGACGACCAGGGTGTGCCTCTGGGCATCTTGCCGGATACGTTGCTGGTGGGTCCACGCTTGCGCTGGACGGCGATGGAGCTGCTGGAGTCGCAGGTAGTGGTGGTCAAATCGGGTTCCGGCGACAACACACCCTACCGGAACGTGTTGCAGGGTGCGCTGCGGCTGGTGGTCAGCCCATATATCACGGGCAATCAATGGTTTGTGCTGGATACCAGCCGGGCGGTGCGCGCGGTGATTCTGCAGGAGCGGGCGGACGTGCCTGTGGAGTTCTCGGCGTTAGAGGACCCGTCGGTCAGCGAGAGCGTGTTCCTGCGGGATGTAGTGTACTACGGTGCGCGGGCGCGTTATGGCGTGGGCTACGGCTTGTGGCAGACGGCTTTCGGCAGCAACGCCAGCTAATTCCCTTCTCTTCCCCCCTTTCCCAACAGCTGGGAGAGGGGGGAAACCGCAATGGAGGTGCACAGATGGACATCGGCATTCAGGTGATGACACTCATTGGAGCCATGGTATCAGCGCAGTGGGCGTTTGCCAGGCTGACCCTGCGTGCTTTAGAGCGCATCATTCAGGCGCAGGAACAGACGCTGCGGGAACATCTGGTGAGGCTGGAGCAGGCGGTGCGTGGCAATACCGAGGCGCTGCAGGCACTGAAGGAGACCCTTGCAGGTGTCAAACTGAACGGCACGCGACGGATGACCGGTGGAAAGGAGTGAGAGATGTTGCGATTCACGGATGGAACAGGGCGATGGCGGACTGTGCGAAGCGATATGCCTTTTCCGGTGGCGGGTGGTCAGGTACTGCAGTGGCTGTCCGATGATTTCGCTTCGCTGGATACCGATGCATGGGAAGTCGTATCGGGCAACCCGACCCCTGTCAACAGCGAACTAACCATACCGAGCGGCACGGTACTACTGAGCAAACAAGGGTTCCAGCCGCCCTGTCTGTTGGAAGTCGTTGCTTGTATGACCGCGCGAGCCACCGGCGACGACTTCCGGTTGGGCTTCTACACCGACGACAATAACTACGTGGAATGGCGGGCTGCCGGAACCAACCCCAACAACATGGACGCGGTGATGCAAGCGGGTGGAGTTGCGGACAACCAGACCAACATCTACGTCAATGCAGCAAACAATAGCTACAGGCTGGCCAGCATCTATGTCGGTATTGGAGAAGCGATATGGTCATACCGGTCGGTCAACTCCCAGATAGGGCGCAACGAAGTCCACCGCATTCGGGAGCACGGCATACCCAGGGGTCCGTTCCGTGTTCGTCTGGCCGGGTTAGCCGGCACGAGCAGCTTGAAGGTTCATCGGGTGCAGGCGTATCAGTTAGCGGACATTATCGTGCCCGGTCCGCAGGGACACCATATAGACAACATGGCTATCCCTGTGCGCCTGACCAACACTCCGTTCATTGCGTCGCCGAGTAACGCTACGCTTGGTACAGTTCAGGTACAGACGGACACATTCACTGCCTTGGCAGCGGGTTCCGTAGGTACCGGTTCCAGCAGGTACGGGTACATGGAGCAGGTGCATGTGCAGGCGTACTACAGTGGTGACCATCCGTTCACGTGCTGGCTTGAAGCAACATTGGACGGCTCCAACTGGGTAACGATTTGGTATGGCACGGCTACCGATGCCACCACTGACGCCGTGACGCGCTATTTCGCTGTGACGCCCATCTTCCAGTCTCATGGCGGTCGAGCCTACCGGGTCAAGGTCAAGAATACCGGGGCATCAGCGGGCAACTTCCGCACCGCTATCGTCTTCACAGTGCTTTAAGGGAGGTGTAACCATGCGATTCTACGTGAAATCGGTCGGCACTAACATTGCGCTCGTGAACATAGACACCGGGGACAAGTTCGCGGTATCCGCCACTGCCATAGAGAAGCTGTTCGGCGAGTTGCCGGCTCAGGGCGAGGTATGGGACTATCGCGCTTCCCGGCTGGACGACGTTACCGACGCTTTCCGCAAGTGGGAAGCGGTACGGCAGGCATAGGGGCGGACCCCTGTTTCTGCCCTGAAGATGGAAAGGAGCATCAACAATGGGGATATTAGTCACACGCGAGGCGGTGAAGCGCGCCGTAGCAGTGTCTTCCACGACTTACGATGCCCAGATAGACGCATTGATTGCCGATTTAGTGCCGGTAATTGAATACACTCTGTCGTCGGATGCGCTGGCAGACAGCGCTGCGGCGGCGGTCCTCAGTCGCGGAGCGACAGAGATTATCGCGGGCGAGTTTCTGGCACAGCGGTTGCGCGAGGAGGGAGCGACGGAGTCGTTCGAGGCGGGTGGCGTGCGCGTGGGCGAAAGCCCACATTCCCGCGCCGATTTGGGCGACCCCTACGGACTGATACAGCGCGGGTGGGCGCGGTTGATGCCGTTCCTGAAACCGGTGTACACCCAATCCACCACGCGCGACCGCCAGCGGCAGGTTACCGAGCAGGCGATGACAAGATGGTAGGTGAGGCGGATGGCGAAGCGTGCAGAGCGGGTGCGGTCGCTGGTGCAGCGGCACGGCGAGGAGGTAGTGGTCAACGGCACGCGCACGGTGCGCATGGTGGTGTTCGTGGCGACGAGTGGACTACTGCGCACCTTCTTTACGGACGAAGACCTGCTGAACTACAACCGACCGATTTGGGCGGGGGTGATGGCGGCAGAGGAGACGCTGAACCCGGGCGACAGCATCACCCGTGATGGAGTAACCCACACGGTGCGGCGCGTGGCGGTGCTGAAAATCGGTAGTGCGCCTGCGGTGAAGGTGGCGGTGTGGAGCCAGTGAGGGCAGATCCCCCTCCTGCCCCCCTGTGGACGGGAACACGGATGCCCCCTCCTGACCTCCCCCGTGGACGGGAACAGGGTTGCCCCCCGTGGACGGGGGAGGAACACAAACACCCTCCCCGCCCGCGGGGAGGGCTGGGGTGGGGGCAACAACAGACGGGGGACCGCCGCTTACGCGCGTTCCAGCCGTCAATCGTCGCCCACCTGTCCGAAGTGGCGCACCAGAATGCCAAAGTCGAACAGGCTGATTTCGCCGTCGCCATCGAAGTCGGCGGTGGGTTCGAAGCCCGGTTCTCCCTGCAGCTTGCCGAACGCGCTCACCAGACGAGCGAAGTCAAACAGTGTGACCTCGTTGTCGCCATCGGCGTCGCCGTTGAGCAGGGTTACGGTCAGCGTTCCCGCTGGCAGGGCGATGTTTGTGAACACCCGGCGTAGCGAACGGTCTGCCTTGAAGGCGACGGTGTAAGTGTCCGGCGTCAGGGTGAGCGGGAATTTCCCTTCGGCGTTCAATTCGGGCGAGAAGGTGAGCAGAGTCTGGCCACCTGTCGAACGCACCTCCACCTGCAGGGGCAGTGCGGAATAGTCGCCTGTGTAATCGTTCAGCGAGATGGTCACCTCCGTTGGCACGGGCGTCAGCAGGAAGGCGCGGGTAATCCCATTGTGTGCGCCGTAACCGGTAATCTGCCCGAAGTCGTTGATGGCGCGCGCTTCGTTAAGTATCCAGTTCGCACCGGCAGGCAGGAGGGTATTGAGGTCGGTCATGACGCCGTTCACCCACAGAAAGGCGCGCAACGAGGCGTTGTCCGACAAATAGGAATGCCCAACCACGTGTCCCATATTGTTGATGCCAAAGGCGCGGGCGACGTTGCCCCCCAGGGAGCCGAGGTTGATGACGGTATTGTCCTGCCACAGGGCGGGGCGCGTGAGGGTAGTGGTTCCGACGCGGGTGTCGGACGAGCCCACCACCTGCCCGCGGTCGTTGACGGCGAAGGCTTCCGCCGTGGTGCCGCCGGGCAAGTAGGGCAGGGCGTCAGTCAGCGGGTTGATGGGACTGTACGGTTGCGTGCGGAAGGCGCGACGGCTCCCCGCCGCTCCGGAACCGCCTACCACCTGGCCGCGATTGTTGATGGCGTTGGCGATGCTGATTTCGTCTGGATTGCCGCTGATGTTGCCGAGGTCGAACCAATCCCACCAGCCGCCGGCGTTGTAGCTCCAGCGGAAGGCATGGTAGACGCCGTCGGGGTTGATGGCGGACCAGCCTGCTACGTGCCCGGCGTTATTAATGCCGTATGCCCTGCCCTGCCAGGTGCTTGGGAGAGGGCGCAGGTCCACCATCTCGCCTGGGTCGGCACGACGGTTGCCGTTGAGGTCGCGCCAGATGAAGGCATGACGCGCCTGCGGGGTATCGCTCCAGCCGACCACCTGTCCGGCGTCGTTGACGGCGCGCGCCTCGCTGCCGCTACCACCCAGCGTGCCGAGGTCTATCATCACGCCTTGCGTCCAGAAGAAAGCGCGCCCGTCCGACCAGCCTGCGACCTTCCCCTTGTTATTGATGGCATAGCCGCGGCTCTGACCGTTGGCGGTAATCGCGCCCAGATCGATAATGGTATACTGAGCATAGGTTGCAGAGAGACACAGTGTGAAGGAGAAAGCGCACATCAGCGTGTAAAGGACTGAAGCGCGTGGCATCAGGGTGTTCCCTCCTTTCATCAAAGTACGGACAGCATAGCACAAGGGGAAGCGGTTGTCAAATGAGGCGATGATGGGCGACGAGGTGATTCGGGCAGAAGACATCTGGGCAGGCTATGGTACGAACACCGTGCTGAAGGGCGTTGGTCTGAGCCTGCGGCGCGGGGAGTTCGTGGGGCTGCTGGGACCGAACGGCAGCGGCAAGTCCACTCTGTTGCGCGTGTTAAGCGGGGTGCTGAAACCCACGCGCGGGGAGGTGTGGCTGGAGGGGCAGCCGCTGTCGCGCCTGCGGGCGAAAGAGGTGGCGCGTCGGCTGGCGTTCGTGCCGCAGCGGGAGGAGGTCGCATTCGGTTTCAGCGCGTGGGAAGTGGTGCTGCTGGGACGCGCGCCTTACATCGGCTGGTGGGGCAAGGAGCGGGCGGAGGACGTGCAGGCGGCGCGGCGGGCGATGGAGCGGACGGACTGTGTGCCGCTGTCGGAACGGGCGTTCGGCTCACTGAGCGGTGGCGAACGACAGCGCGTGGTGCTGGCACGGGGACTGGCGCAGGAGACCTCCCTGCTGTTGTTAGACGAGCCGCTGACGCATCTGGATGTGGCACATCAGGTGGGCACGCTGTCGTTGCTGCGCCAGTTGAACCGCGAGGAGGGCTTGACGGTGCTTGCCGCGTTGCACGACATCAACCTGGCGTCGGAGTTTTGCGATAGACTGCTGGTACTGCGGCAAGGTCAACTAGTGGCGGAGGGCACACCGTCGGAGGTCATCACGCCGTCGTTGCTGGCACGGGTGTTTGGGCTGGATGCATGGGTGCGGGTGAACCCGGCGACGGGGCGTCCGCATGTGCTTCCCCGCACGCTACAACACGTGGAGGCGGGAGAGGGCAACGGCAGGCGGGTGCATGTGGTGTGCGGCGGCGGCACGGGGGCGGCGTGGATTGGCGCGCTGGTGCGGGCAGGGTGGCATGTGTCGGTGGGGGTCGTGCACCTGCTGGACAGCGACGAGGAGCTGGCGCAGGATCTGGGCGCAGAGGTGATTAGCGAGGCGCCGTTTACCCCGATTTCGGAAGAGAGCCTGCAGTTGCTGCACGACGCGCTGGCGAGGGCGGAGGCGATTGTGGTGGCGCCGGTGGCGTTTGGGCATGGCAATCTGGCGAACCTGCAGGCGGTGGCAGAGGCGCAAGGGGCGGGCAAGCGGGTGCTGCTGGCGGACTGCGACTGGCAGGAGCGCGATTTTACCGGCGGACAGGCATTGCGGCTGATTGAGCAACTGCAGGCGAACGGCGCGCAGCGGGTGGCCACGCCGGAGGAGGCGGTGGCAAGGCTGGGGGGCGAGGCACCAATGGCGTGAACCCTTAGATTTTTTCTGTCCGTCGGCGAAAAATGCTTGACAAAACGCTGATATAAGGTGTATATTCTAACCAAAACCGTGCTAGAGGAGTGCAAAGGAAGGCTTATCAAGATGTCTTGCAATTTGCGCTTTTATACCCCCCTTATCGCGTGGGCAGTGGTGAGCCTGTGTTTGCTGGTCTCTCCCCTGCAAGCCCAAGACCTCCACATCACCCTGCTTAACGGCGACTGCGAGGGCGATAACGAAGTCACTCTCTCTGATTTCGGTATTGTAGTTAGCGCGATGGGAAGCGTGCCCGGCGACCCTAACTGGGACCCGCGTGCTGACCTCGACGGCGACGGCGAAGTAACCCTGTTTGACTTCGGCATTGTGGAGCGCAACTTTGGACAGGTGGGGGCGGAGCCGTTTGACCCCACGCTGCCCCGCCTGCCCGCGCCGAGTGAGGGGTATGCTCTGCAAGGAAGCGTCGAACTGCAGGACTGGGTTGGCGAGCCTCAGCCCGTGCGCATTGAGGCGCTGCGCGAGGACGACCCTGACCAGATAGTCTACTGGACAGAGGTTCAGAGTGGAGAGCCATTCACCCTGCACCTACCGCGATCCGGCTTGTGGTGGGTGAAGGTGAGCGGGGCGCAGCAAAGCCAGGCTCGCCACTTGAGGGGACAGTCTGCTGCTAAGCGGTTCTATCTGCCCGGAGACCCCATTCAAGCGTTTTTCATTACTCCGAGAGAGGGACAGGCATTTGCCGACGCCGCCCTCGAGGACGCCCCAATCGGGGTCTCCGTGTATGCCCATGACTATGATGACGTGTTTTTCTAGTCGGCGGACGGGAGCGTAACTCTGTCCAATCGCGAGCGGTCGAGCCTATGGCCCTGTTGGCCCATACCCGGCCTCTCGTGTGAGTGGGAAATCGTGTCTGGTGGTGGTTCCATCGCTCCCGTTAGCCCGCATGCGCCCTCAGCACTGTATTTCCCCCCGGTTTTGGGCCCCGATGAGCAGGAGCGTCCGGTTACCTTGCGGTGTACCGTCACAGATTCTGCGCTTTCTGCGTTTATTTCGTTAGACGTGTTTCGGCTGGATTTGCCGATATCAATTACGCGCAGTTTTAAAATCGTTAAAAGTCCTACAGTGCATGTCACTGTAGTGGCGGTCGACCAGCAGGGCAATCAAGTTTCTAGCACGCCTATTCCCTCTGGAGCATCAACTTCTCGGCTGAGGTTCACCGCAAACAAGCGGGGGTGTGAATGGAAGCTCGAAAGCGTCACTTTCACCACGCCGTGGGGGGCTCAAACAGTACAGAACCCCGACCCCCAGAGACAGGCATCTGTTTCGTTTACGACCCAGCCCATCTCGTCAGGCGAACCCCATCGCCGTTTTCAGTTCAGTGCGTCGGCAGTGTTTAGCATCACATTACCACCGCCCGTAGGAAGGATTGAGCAGCGAGATAAGAAGACCACCGAGCGCTTACTGGGGTTCGACATGACCGATAGACTGGAGTATAACGAGGCGATAGATGCCACCCGCGGCAGGTTCATTGTGAGGGACGCCCAGGGCAATTGGCTGCGGATTGAGCCCCATCCCGTTCCGAACTGGTTCCACAACCGCGAGGGACACTGGGGAGATGTCATCGCGCGCCTCAAGGACTCGTACACTTACGGGGGCATCAGCTATCCGATTGTCCACTGGATTGAGAACGACGACGTTCAGAACAGACACGGGGTATATTTGCTCGCCGTTATGGACTGGAGCGGCGAGTTTGCGGATGTGCCTGGCGGCCCACAACAGTTTGCGGAGCGGTACCGGGGGCGAATATATCTCACAAAGCGCTTGTTTACCCATCCTGAAGCGGCTCGTGGCCACCGGTATGGTCTTGTAGTGGACGGGATCGACTCTATCGCTCGCGTGGTAGCGCACGAGTTTTTCCATCGCGAGCAGTTTCTTGAGGCTTGGGGAGGTTTCACCAATGCGCATATCGGTTCCCCACCACATTTCTGGCCATACAACCCCCAGAGTGGATATGACGACGATGGTGACTGGCTCCGCAACGATTACGAGCAAAATATGCAGCGCGTCTACCGTACCCACCCACGCGAGGCCTATGCGGTGCTCAAGTGGTGGACCGGGAAGCAAGCGGTTTCCGGGTTCGATGGGTATTACAACGATTTCGAGATGTGTGCCAGTCTCTGGGGCGAATGGCATCACTATATGGTGGGTTCACTGGACGCCCAGGACTGGTCGGTGGGAGGACGTCAAGATTACTAAAAAGGAGGGCGACATCATGAAGCGCAGTATCCTGCTTGTGTGCCTTTTGAGTTTGTGGTGTTCCTGCATCGCCTGGGCAGACCTGCCGGAGCCGAAGGACCCGTTGCGCCAGCACGGCATCCTGCTGCAACCTGCTCCCGCCGAATGGCTTGCTATGTACCGATACACGCCCAAAAGACTGCTCGGCGTGCTGCAGGAATATGTCAGGAGGATGGAGACGCAAAGGATTATCCCCGCCTTCGGCGCAGTCACGGGTGAAGACCTGCAAGTACTAGAACGCAGGTTGTATGCCTTGTGGCGCCTCGGGGACATCGCCAGCCCGGATTCCATCCCTGCGATCGAGCAGTTTATCGCGCAACGCACCGCGCAAAACGACGGGCTGACCGACTATGACGTAGCCTTAGCCCGCGTGACCATCGAGCGTATCCGGCTGCGCGCTCAGGGAGAGGAAGTGTACGTTGCGGCAATGATGGACTGGGTGCGCAACGGCTTCAACAACGACATCTATCCGGGCGCCCGCGATGCGAAAGGGGGTGTGACAGCGCTGGGGCGCACGCGGGTGCTGGAGGGCGCGCGGGTGCTGGGCATGCTCAAGGTGCGTGAAGCGGTACCTCTGTTGCTGGAGAGGCTGAATAGCTTTTGGACGATGACGAGTTTTCCACTGGTGAGGGCGCTGGCACAAATCGGCGACGAGCGGGCGATGGAGAAGGTGGGGTTTCAGACCCAACTCTGCCTGTCATGGCGATTCTTTCAAACCCCGCTGGAGCCCGGAGAAGTAGACCCTGCATGGGCTTACTGGCAGATGCGCACGCGGGGGATGAGCCTCTCCGAGACCATTCAGGTGCTGATCGGGGCTTTGGGCGATAGAGAAGGCGGCGTGCTTCCGGATGCCGTTTTGAAAGCCATTGGCAACCCGGCTGTCCCCTTCCTCATGCGCGCGCTGGAGGCGCCTCAGGCGAAAGACCCGGAACTGCTGCAGTACAACGCTGCTCGCTTGCTCGGTGATTTGAAAGCCCGCGAGGCGGTTGAGCTGTTGCGCCGGGTGCTGCGGGAGGGCAGCTCTCGTGTGAGACAATCGGCTGCCGCCGCGCTGGGCAAAATCGGTGACCCCTCCGCCTTGCCCGACCTGCTGGAACTGGCGCAGAGCGCCGCGGATTTTCACCTTCAGTGGACTGCCGTTAACGCGCTGGGCGAACTGGGCGACTCTCGCGCCGAACCCGTGCTGCTGAAGCTGTTGCGTGAGCATTCAAACAACAGTATTCGTTACTGCGCCGCCGAGGCGTTGATAAGGGTCGGCACCCGGGCGGCGATACCGGTGCTGGAATCTTTGCTGGAGAAGGAGAGCCAGCTCAGCGTCAAAGGGCGAATCGGCTGGGCAATTCGCGAGTTGCGCCGCAAGGCGAGGTGATGCGCCAGTAAAGAAGATACAGTGCACTGGTCCGTTTTTGGAGGAGTTTGCATCGCGCTGGGAAAAGCAGACGGATACAGAGCCGCTGTTGCTGGACATCGTGACCACGCATGCTGACTCAAACATGCGCTATGTTGCCGCCGAGGCACTCGCAAAAGCTGGCACGCCTGGCTCAATCAAGAGACTGGAACAAAGGTTGGCAGTAGAGCCTTCCGTGGGGGTCAAGGGTGCTTCCTGACAACGATTAACTCTCTGCGCAAGAAGGCGCGGTAAAATGGCCCCCTTTCGGAAGCTTTGGGAGAGGGGCGGGAATAAGGGCTTACTTGTGGTCAGCTATCAGCGGCTTGCACAAGAATCTGGCGGTCTTCGAGAGGAAGGAGAACCATGAAACGTCTGGTATTCATGCTATGGATGTTATCTGCGCTTGCGTGTCATTGCGGTATGGCGGATTCCCCGCTAAAGCTGCCACAGCGGATGCGCATGCCTGCCCTGGTACTGCCGGAGACGCCTTGTGAATGGGTTGAACTGTACATTCTTGCCCAAAATCAACCCGCGAAGCTGCTCTTCTATGTGGACCCGAAGACATGTTACGGTTTAGAGAAGAGGCAACCTCCACTCCCGCACGTAGGGATATCCGGGCTCAACCGCCTGTACGCCCTCCGCTTACTGGGAGACACCGGGGGAATAGAGATAATCCCTGCCCTGCAAAGCATATCGGCGCAGTATCGTCAGGGCGGTGTGAGCTATTCCAGCAAGAAGCAGATAGCGCATGTCATCGATTTGACCATCGAGCGCATCCGTTATCGCGCGAAGGGTAGAGACGCATACATTCGGGAAATGATACGCTGGGTGCAGTCACCGGAGCCACCATGGGAGAAGTCGGACGAGGTGATAGACTATGTTGAGCGTGTGGTGGAGGCAGCGCGCGCGCTGGCTGTAGTTGGGGCGCAGGAGGCAGTACCTGTCCTGACTGACCTGTGCAACCGTCCCTGGTGGGACGGCAATTCGTGAGTGATTTACCTCATCCGAGCACTGGCATGGCTTGGTGACAGAGGCGCGATGCCTGTATTGAGCCGTGAGCTGGCAAGGTTCACGCCTTACCAGGCAGGTTGCGCCAGTGTGCCGGCAGCTTTCATACCCCTTGAGGTACGGGAACCTGACCCAGTTTTAGTATACTGGCAAATGCGCACGGAAGGAAAGAGTTTACCACAGGCGATCGAGGATATCATTCACTCAGTGGCTGACCTTGTGCCTGGCAGGTTCATGCAGCAGGAAATCTTGCGGGAGTACGTAGGACCAGCAGCAGTGCCCTACTTGCTGCGTGCGCTGGCGGCTCCCCCGACCAGCGACCATGGTGTTGATGTGCAGGGAGTTGCTGCTCAATTATTGGGGGAGTGGCGAGTTAAGGAGGCTGTTCCACTACTGATAGACCTGATGCATCGCGCGCGTTTGTGGTCGTTGCGTGGTACTGCAGCGATAGCGCTGGGAGAGATTGGTAGCCCGGAGGCAGTAGATGCACTGATAGCCGCTGCGGATTTGCAACAGGACGCCGAACTTCTCGCCTCTGTCGCCGATGCGCTGGGCTATTTAAGGGATGCGCGCGCTGAGGCGGCGTTGATGAAGCTATTGCAGCACCCGGACGCGAAAGTGCGTTACGCGGCTGCTAAAGCGATTGAGAGTTCGGGCACGTTCAGGATACTACCAGAACTGGAGCAGAGAGCCGACCAAGAGACGGTTGAGTCTGTCAGGAGAGCGCTCGTTCAGGCGATAGAACGAATCCGGGGGCAATAGTACCGTTTAGGCACAGCCGGTAGTGTTGCCTACCTCCTTTCTTGAACCACAGGCGAAGGAGTACTTGTCGCGGCGTTCGCGGGGAGACAGGGTGCCAGCAAAAATCGTGCAGGAGGTGAAGAGATTGGACATCTCATCGTGGTGGCGCCGCGTGCGGCGGCGCGGGCTGGATAGAGAGCAGGCGGCGGTGGAAATCACCGCCGCTTTTCGTTCGGGCACTGCTGTGGACGAAGACGACCTGTTGCGCACGCGCGGCGAGCGGGTGTATGACGAGATGCTCACCGATGCGCAGGTGCAGTCCGCGCTGACCACCAAGAAGTTCGGCATTCTGGACGCGGACTGGCGGATTGCGCCGGGCGGCGAGGACGATCAGTCACGGCAAGCGGCGGAGCTGGTGCGCTTCGCGCTGGGGCAGCTGCGCGGTTCGGTGACGCGCATCCTGCTGAACGCGCTAGACGCGCTGGCGCACGGCTACTCGGTGCAGGAGATTAACTACACGCTGTGCGAGCAGGAACCCTGGCGGGGCATGGTGGTCTGGCGAAGCATCAAGAGCAAGCCCGCCCGCCTGTTTCGCCTGGAGACCGACGAATACCGCAACCTGAAGTCGCTGTATCTGCGGATGCCCGGAGGGCAAGAGCAGCCGCTCCCCGCCGAGAAGTTCGTGCTGTATGCCTACAACAGCCGCTACGAGTCGCCGTACGGGCGCAGCGACCTGCGGGCGGCGTACAAGCACTGGTGGGCGAAGCAGTTGCTGCTGAAGTTCTGGCTTTTGTCGCTGGAGAAATTCGGTTCGCCGACGGTGAAGGGGGTAGTACCGCGACACGTGCCTGAAGAGGAGCGGCGCGAGCTGCTGCGGGTGCTGGACCGCATCCAGCAGGAGACGGCGGTGGTCTTGCCGGAGGACGTGCAGATTGAGCTGATGGAGGGTAGGTCGCCCATCGGTGCGGCGTACCTGCAGGCGGTGCAGTTCCACAACCGCGAAATCGCCCGAGCCATCCTGGGGCAGACGCTGGCGACGGACGAGGGGATGCGCACCGGTTCGCTCGCGCTGGGCAAGGTGCATTATCGGGTGATGCAGCTCTACTTCCGCGCCCTGCGCCGCGATTTGGCGGAGCAGGTGATGGAGGAGCAGCTGTTCCGTCGACTGGTGGAGCTGAACTTTGCGGAGGCAAAGGTACCGCGCTTCGTGTGGCTGGAGCGTGAGGACGCCGAAGACGGGTAATCATGCGGGATTTCCGCGCCCGTCGCGTGTTTCTGGTATTTTGCACATCCCCTGTGGCACTCCTCTTGCACCTTAAAGAGGTGGAAATCTGTTCCCTGAAGGAGGAGTGCCCGATGAAGCGATGGATGTTCTTGCTGGTGCTTGGGGTGTGGCTCGCCGGTAGTGCGCAGGCGGTTACTATCAGCGTGCACAGTTACGACACCAGTTTCACTGCCGACGCGGTGATTGATGGCAGCACGCACTGGGTATACATCGGTGCGGTGAAGCTGAATATCGACGGCGAACCGCTACCGAAAGAGGCGTGGTGTGTGGATTTGAAGCAAGCGGTCGCGGGTGGCAGCTGGGATGCCGTACAGAAGCTCAGCACGCCCACCGCTCTGGATGACGGCAGGCGCGCCGACCGGGCGATGGGCGCGCTGTGGACGAACCGAGCCTCCGCCACTGACGCACGTGGTCGCGCCGCGCTGCAGCTGGCTATCTGGGAGGCGCTGTACGACGGGTTTGGAACGGACCCGTTTCACTCGGGACGGTTCCGGGTTGGCAATGTGTTCAACGGCACCAACCGCAGTTCGGTAGACAGCCTGACGCTCACGATAGCCCAGAACTTCCTGACGGCGTGGGGCGGCTTAAGCGTGGTGAACGGCACGGTATACGATGCACCCTTACCCGGTAGCGGCACGCGCTCGCAGGATTTCCTGCTGACGCCCGGTACGAACTTTGACCCGCAGATACTTCCCGAAACAGGCACGCTGGTGCTGATGGCATCTGGGCTGTTTGGCGTGGGAGGCATCCTGCGCAGGCGGAACGGCTAGCTCACCGCAAAGGAAAGGTCAGGGGCGACCCGCAGGGTCGCCCCTACAGGTTAAGCGAGACGGGATGGTATCGCTTCCACACGCGGAAGCCGATTTTGCCATAGAAGTCCACCAAATCCGTCCAGTCAATTGCCATGCGCTGCGCTCCCTGCTGCTGCACGTACTCCACGCCCTTGCAGAGCAACGCCAGCCCCAGACCTTTACCCCGCGTACTCTCCGCAAGTCCGATGGGTCCCAGTCCCCCATACGCCTCGCCCAGCAGTTTGCGCCAGTATATGGAGGGACCGATGCGCTTGGAGCCGCGATGGAAGGTGTGGCAGAAGCCCACCACCGCATCGCCCTGCGTGAGGATGAGGATGTCGCGCGGGGTATCCTCTACCTCTAACCGCTTGACGGTTTCGTAGTACCACCTGCCCGGGAACTCCTGCTGCAGGAAACGGAGCAAGGCGGGCACGTCTTGCGGGGTGCAGGAGCGCACCGCGTACTCCTCGCGCAGGCGATGCAGGTTTGCCTCCACCTCGTCGGGAACGCGGTAATCCGCCAGCTCCCGCACCAAATCCACCGCCACATGCTCGCCGATGGCGAAGCCCGCTTCCCGCAACAGCTGCTGATGCAGCGTTTGTTCCGCAGGCACGCCTGGGAAGAAGTGCGCGGGGTCCGAGCCGTAGTTCACCCGCTTCCTGCCCTGCTTCTTCAGCCAGTCGAGGGCGGTTCGCAGCAGCTGGCGCGCCGCCTGTTTACCCTGCTCGTCGGGCACGAACGCCAGCGCGCCAATCCAGCCCTGTTCGGGCATCATGCCCGCCGAGCCGAGCGGCTCTTTGCATACCTTGGCGTGCGCGTAAGCCAGCAGGTTGCCCGCCGCATCTTCGCCTACCCACACCGCTTCGGGATCGAAATGGGCATCCCGTAGCACGTTCTGCTCGAACAGGGGAGCATCCAGCGGGAACGCCTCTCCCATGCAGCGGTTCCACAGTTCCAGCACTGCTGGCTCGTCTTCGGCGCGAAACAGGCGTATTCGCATCTCAGGAGTTGACCCACTTACTGTATTTGTCTATCTGCGCGCGCAGGTGAGCGTCATAGCGTGCCACGATGTCGCGTGTGACGATAATGCGCCCCAGCAGGTCGCCCTCATCGTTCTCGATAACCTGCATCACGTGCGGTGGAGTGAACAGCTTCTCAAAGGGGTCTTCCTGCGGGTTACCGTCTGCTTCGGCGAGCACCTGCCGGATGACGGGTGCCATCGCGCGACGCACGGGGGCGTAGTGTTTCAACATCCAGTATCTGACTTGCTGGTATTGCTCGTCGCAGCCGTCATGCACGGTGTCGCGCGCCGCCCAGCATAGCACGTCGACCAGCTGCTCGTACTGTTCATAAAAGGCAAGGAACTGTTCGCGCTGGCGCTGGCACTGAGCCAGCGGGTCGGTGCGCTCCAGAACCCGATGCGCCACCAGAGACATCCCGTCCCTCAGCCATGCGGTAAACGCCCTGACCCCGCGAACCGCCCACAGATAACAGTGTCGGATGAGATAATAGCGTGTCCATTGTGCGCGTAACCACCGAACTTCCGCGCCTTCTTGCGAACGATGCATGGTCGCCTCCTCTCTTCCTCTTTTCACTTCGCCGTGCAGCAGTGCAAATGCCGTTCGCCAACGGCTCGGCGCAAGCCTCGCCCTCCACAGGGTGTTCGGCTACTCTCCCCCTGCACTGCGTTGTACGAAATTGAGCCTCAAATCGGTGAGCAATCGCTCTAAATCGCGACGCTGTGCGTCGGAGATATGCGGTTTCAGCACTTCCGCCAGCGCCGCCACGCAATCGATAGCGATTTTCGCCTGCGGCAGGTCCGTGCGTAATTCCCCCAGCACCGGGTCCTTCCATAACCCCATCTTAATCCACGCCTGAGCCTGCATCTCTTCGACCATCCACAAAGCAACCGTCAACACATCCACTGGCTCCTGACGTGCCTGCTCCTGCGTGGTCTGTTCCGACTGCGACTGTTGCTGCTCCTCCATGGTAGCACCTCCCGCAGTTTCACCGATTATATCACACCTTCTGCGGGACGGCAACTATTCATCTGTCTGCGTGTAGCTTGAAATGATAGTCGCCGGAGCCGATTTCCACCACCATCCACTCGCCCTCATCACGTGCGCTTTTCACACCGGGCACTCTAGGTATGAATGCGCCTTTGCTCCACACTTTGCCCTCTGCCTCGATGAGTGCGGGACTGGCGATGCCCGCTTTGGGAATATAGACCGTTGCCGAGCTGTTCACAGGCACGACTACGCTGAGCAGGAAAGCATCGGGACGTTTCTCCCAGCGCACTGCCGCTTTGCCGCGGACGGTATCTACGGAAGCCTGTGCCCAGTGCAGGTCGCCGACGGCGTGCGGGCGCACGGTGAAATGCTCCCAGTCCCCCCGCGCGGGGTCGGGGCGAAGCCCTGCCAGTGTCTCGTAGAACCACCCGCTGACCAGCCCAAAGGCGGGATGGTTGTGCGAGTTCATGCCGGGTCCCACCTCGTACTTCCACAGCTCCCATATCGTGGTCGCGCCCATACGCACCATGTAGCCCCAGCTGGGGTAGGTGTCCTGTGACGCCACCACATAAGCGATGTCCGCGCGCCCCAGCATGGTGAGCGTGTCCAGCAGGTAGCGCGTGCCGATGAAGCCCGTGCTGAGATGTCCTTTGTGGTTCACGGTGATGTCGTGTATCACGTGCTCCAGCACCTTCTGCTGATGCTCTTTGGGTACGATGCCCAGGTACAGCGGGAAAATGTTGGAGAACTGGCTGCCGTTGCCGTATTGACCGGTCTCCGCGCTCCAGAATCGCTTGTTAAAGGCGTCGGCGATACGCTCGCACAGCGCACGGTATTCCCTTTCGTCAGCGTGTTTGCCCAGCACGTGTGCGATGTCCGCCAGGGTCTTCACGCTCAGGTAGTAGGTTCCCGTAGAGATAAGGTCCTTGGGCGTTTCCACCACCGCCACCCAGTCGCCGTAATTGTTGCGGGTGAGGATATGGCTGTCGCCCGCCTCGCGCCGCAGCATCTCCACATAGCGTTTCATGCCCTCGTAATGCTCTTCCAGAAGGTGCTTTGCGCCCGTGTGGCGGGACATGTCCCACGCGATGAAGAGATACGCTCCCGCCCACTGCGGGTCACCCGGGTTGGTTCCCCACACATGCGGTACCGTATCGGGGATGCGACCGTCCTCGCCCTGCGCGTCGGCGATGTCCCGCAGGAACTTCACATAGGCGGACTCGGCGGTGAAGTTATACAGCCCCATGTTGGCGGTCATGTGCGCATCGCCCATCCAGCCCTGTCGCTCGTCGCGCTGGGGGCAGTCGGTAGGGATGCTGTGCCAGTTGGTGCGATAGCCCCATTGGGCGTTGCGCTGGATTCGGTTGAGTAGTTCGTTGGAACACTCGAACTGTCCCCGCTGTTCGAAGGCGGTATGCACCACCCGTCCATCGATGTCGTCGCGCGTCAAAGTGCCTGGGTAGCCTTCCACCTGCACGTAGCGGAAGCCGTGGTAAGTGAAGCGGGGTTCGTATACCTCCACGCCTTCGCCCTTCAGGATGTAGGTGTCGGTGGCTCGCGCGGTGCGCAGGTTCTGCTGGTTGACCAGCCCGCTGTCGAAAAGCACCTCGGCGTGTTTGAGCGTGACTGTGGTCCCGCGCGCACCTTTCACCCGCAACCGGCACCAGCCGGAGAAGTTCTGCCCGAAGTCCACCACAAACACGCCGGGGCGCGGTTCGCTAATCCACTTCGGCTTGAGGGTTTGGGTGACCTTGATCGGCGGCATCATCTGGGCGGAAAGGGTCACGCCCGGCAGTTCGCCCAGCAACACTTTTTGCCATACGCCTTCCTGCATCGCAAAACCGGGCTCGCACCAGCGGGGTTGTTCCAGTCGGGCGTCAACGGTCTCGCCGTGATACAGGCTGTTGTCCAGAATGGGACTTCTCGCCCAGCGCCACTCTCCGTCGCTGGTGATTATCTGTTCCCTGCCGTCGGTGTATTCGATGTGCATCTGTAGCAGGAAGTGCGGTTTGCCTTTCCACCAGCCGTTGCCCAGTAGTGCGCCCACACAGTTATCGCCGCGCCGCAGCAGGGGAGCCACATCGTAGGTGCTGTAGTAGATGCGCTTGTGGAAGTTGGTGTAAGGTGGGTCGAGCACGCGGTCGCCCACTTTCTGTCCGTTGAGGTAAAGCTCATAGTAGCCCAGACCGGTCACATAGGCGCGAGCGCGTCTGACTCGTCCACTGACCCTGAACTCGCGCCGCAGCATGGGCGCGTAGGTGTCCAACGGACGCGATTCGCGCACCCCATCGGTGAGCATCGCCCGGCTCCAGTCGTTCTCTTCGATGCTATCCATATTCCAGCTGTCGGTGGTCACCGCAGCGTGGAGGGCGAGGTTGTTGCCGTTTGCGTCGAGCACTTCCATTTCGGCAAGCGCCGCCAGCGGGCGCGTATCGGCGGGGTGGTGCAGTTTGGTGATAACCAGTCGCACATAACGCGCCTTTTGAGTGCCCACGTCGATAGAGAACGGTTTCGCGCCCGGGTTCGGCACATCGGCTTGTGTGTAGTCGGCAAGGAGACGCGGCTGTACAAAATCGGGTTCGTCGCTGGCTTCGAGGCGGAAACGCACCGGGAAGCCAAAGCCGGGCTCGTCGCGCACCCAGTTATACGGGCGCGCAGGGTAGAGCACCACCCGCTGGAACTCCTTCGGCTGGCGCAGGTCTATCTGAACCCATTTGATGACGTCCACTCTATCCGCAAACTGCGAGTGCCAGCCATTTCCACCCCCTCGTGGCACAACGACCCACTTTGCCTTCCATTCCCTGGCGTCCATCAGTGCGGTTTCAAAAGTGGCAGGCTGGCTGTAAGGGCTGGTCACACCGTGGTGGTCCCACACCCGCACGCGCCAGTAGTAGGTGGTTCGGCTCTGCAGAGGTTTTCCCTCGTAACGGATGTGCAGGCTTTGCGAGGAATCCACCCTGCCGCTATCCCACATATCCGCCTTGCCGTCACGCAGCAGCTCCGGTCTGCTCGCGACCTGTATCTGGTAGGCACTCTGGCTGGCACCCCGGTCGGCATGTTGTATCTGCCAGCTGAAATGCGGCTGGGGAGTATCTATCCCCAGGGGGTTTTCCAGCCACTCGGTGAGAAGATGGGTGACGCTCAGACGGCGTTTCGACTCGCCGGGTAGCGCGAGCGCCAACACAAACACAAGCACAAACAACCATTCCGATCGCAACTTTATCCTTCCTCCTTGCCCGTTGATGATATGGCTATTCGCCTCTACCGGTCAGTTTCTTGCCATCTCCGATTCCATCGCGAGGATAGTTTGCAGCTGGCGGGCGTTATCGGGCGCATAGCCACTGGTATCGTTGTTGAAATACACGAACACCCGCTCGACCTCACGGAGCAGATGGCGAATCTGCCTGGCGAGTTCGCGCAGTTCCTCTGTGCTATAACAGTAGTCGTATGCCTGTGTCACGCCATGCAAGCGCACGTAGGCGAAAGGAGCGGTCACCGTCCAGTTCGTCGGGTAGCGGGGATAGCTGATGGTGCAGTGGGCCACACCCAGCGTGCGGAGCATCTGGTACACCTCGTCGCACTCCCACGAGGAATGGCGAAACTCTACTGCTACCTGCGTTCCTTCGGGGAAAAGGCGAAGAAACTGCTCCAGCAACGGTACATCCTTGTGCAGTCCGGGTGGCAACTGCACCAGCACCACGCCCAGTTTCTTTTCCAGCAACCGCACACGCTCCAGCCACCGCTGCACGATTTCCTGACAATCACGCAGGCGTTGTACGTGTGTCGCCTGTCTCGAAAACTTGGCAGCGAACACAAAGCTTTCCGGCGTGTGTTGGTACCAGCTGAGCACCATGTTCTCAAAAGGCAAACGGTAGAAGCTGCTGTTAATCTCCACCGTAGGAAACACCCGCGCGTAGAAGGCAAGCCATCCTTTGCGCTCCAGCTCGGGAGGGTAGAAGATACCGCGCCAGTGGTCATAACTCCAGCCAGAAGTGCCGATTAGCACACGCGGTGCCATCCGAACCCACCTCCGCCTGTGGTATCCTCTTGACGATTCGCCCTCAGCTCCGATATAGTCCTTTTGGAAAACGGCAAAAGGAGGCGAACGGTTGAGCGAAAAAAAGGCTCGTCCCGCCGTGTTTCTGGACAGAGACGGGGTGATTAATGTCGATCCGGTGGAGTTTGTGACGCGACCGGAGGAATTGCAACTGATTCCGTCCTCGGCAGAGGCGATAGCCCGTTTCAACGCGACGGGCGTTCCGGTTATCGTCTGCTCCAACCAGTCCGGAGTGGCACGAGGGCTGTACACTATGCAGACGCTGGCGCAGATTAGCCAGCGGCTCCAGGAGATGCTGGGTGAATACGGAGCACATATTGACGCCTTCTACTATTGCCCGCATGACGACGCCGACAACTGCGACTGCCGAAAGCCCAGACCGGGGTTACTGCTGAGGGCGGCTCAGGAACACGGTATCGCGCTGGAACATTCGGTTTTCGTGGGTGATTCGTGGCGCGACATCATGGCGGGACGTGCGGCGGGAGTAAAGACGGTGCTGGTGCTGAGCGGGCATGTGAAACCAGAGATGCTCGATTCCGCCGAGATAAAGCAACATCCTCCCGACCACGTTGCGCCAGACCTGCAGGGAGCGGCAGAGTGGATTCTGCATCAGGTGAACAGCTGCGAATAGCCTGTGTCTGCGGGGTTGCCGTCCTGCTTCTGCTGTGCCTGTCTGCACCCTCTTCCGCAGACGACGAGGTATGGCGGTTGCAGGCACAGCGCGTGGAGGCGCAGGAGTTTCAGCGTTTTATCGCCGAAGGGGATGTTGAAGTGCAGTGGGGCAGCCGGAGCGTGCGAGCGCAGCGGATTGAAGGCGACCTGCAAACCGGCTGGATAACGGCTACAGGCGATGTACTTCTCTCTGATGAACGCGGCGCGCTCCGTGCTTCATACCTGCGTTTTAACCTGAAGACACGCGAAGGCGAACTTGCCAGTGTTCACGGCGAAATAGAGGGCATCTTCATCACTGCCACCTCGCTGCAATCCGATGGCAATACGCTGACCATGCAGGATGTGACCCTGACCACCTGTGACAGGCAACCTCCACACTTCCTGCTGTCCGCCAGTCAACTGAGCCTGAGCAGCACGCTGCGGGTGCGCGCCCGAAAGGTATCGCTGACAGCATGGGGGCAAAGGTGGGCAACGGTACCCTACCTGAGCCGACGGGTCGGCAGGAGGGAACCGGGAGAGCCGTTGCTGCCGCAAATCGGCTACTCGCGCCGACGGGGAGTCATGTTATCCTATGGAGATCTCCTGCCGCAGCGGTGGGGGCAGGTGCGCTACGGCGTACGGTTATTCACCCGCCATGACCCCGAGATTCGGGTAGACCTGCTGCGTCGGCTGGATAAACTCGGCGACCAGGAACCCCTGTCCCACCTGGAACCTACGGAGCGACCGGGAGCATCTTTTTTAGAAACCGTCAGCACCTCTGGCTGGCGCACGCTCGTCCGCACCGAAAGCAAACAGGGTGTGTACCTCTCCCTGAGGGCAAATTCACCGGTGGAAAACCTGCAGCGTACCGACCTCTACTTGCGGGGCGTGGAACTCGGTTACCAGACGATTGCCCCTCTTGGTGGCGGCTCGCTGGAATCGGAGTGGAGGTTGGGTCGACTTCGAGAAAGCCCCACTTTGGTAACGTCCACGCGGGCGGTAGCCCTCCTGCGATGGCAATCTCCGACCGTAGCGATAGGCAGGTGGTTTGTCACCGATGTGCTTCTGGATGCGAGGGCAGGTGCTTATACCAGTGCAGAGGGCTATGGGTGGGTACGGGCACAGTGGGGCATCTACTGGAACGTCGGAGAGCGTGTGCAAGCGGGAGCGGGACTATCGCTGGCGGCTACCAGCGGCAACAGCCCGTTTGTGTCCGACCGACTGGAGACGCGCCGCGAAGCCCGCTTTCGCATCCGCTGGACGGCAAACTGGGAGGTGGACGTACTGGGAATGTGGGATATGGAGCATCATCGCTGGCGCGACTGGCAGTTGGCAGTAAGCCCTCCCTCGCACTGCATCCAGCCGCGCATCCTGTGGAGTTATCAGCAACGGCAGCTGCAGGTGCAGCTGAGCCTGGTCAGCAGATAGAAGATGCACCCCGAAAAGGGTAAACTTCTTCCCTTGCAGAATCGTCAGCTGATACTGAGAGAATACAAGTGGAGGTGGCTCGATGTTTCGATGGTTGTCTGTATCCCTGCTAGTCGCGTTTGCAGCGTTAGTGGCGTCGGCAACGCCGCTGGACGATTATGTGGCTGCCGAGGATAATACCTACGGCTGGCAAATTGTGAACACGCGCGAGATGGCTGGCATCACTGCGCTGGAAGTGAGTCTCACCTCGCAAAAATGGCGTGACATCATCTGGAAACACCGCGTGTACATCCTGAAGCCTTCCCAGCTGAAGACCCCGGAGTTCGCCGTGCTGTATATCACCGGCAACAGCGGATGGCAGGAACTGGCGGCGTTTGGGCAGGTGGCAAACAAAATCGGCGCGCTGTGTGTGGTGCTGAACGATGTGCCCAATCAGCCCCTGTTCGGGGGGCTCACGGAAGATGCGCTCATCTCCTACACCTTCGTGGAGTTCGCCAAATCGAAAGATGTGACCTGGCCTGCCCTGCTGCCGATGACCAAGAGCGCAGTACGGGCGATGACCGCCGTACAGGAGGTAGCCAAAAAGCAGTGGGACATCGACGTCAAAGAGTTTCTGGCGACGGGCGGCTCGAAGCGGGGCTGGACGACTTGGCTGACCGCGGCGGTGGACAAGCGGGTGCGCGCTATCGCCCCGATGGTCTACGACATCCTCAACTTCCCCAAGCAGCTGCCCCATCAGGTGGCGACCTGGGGTAAGTACAGCGAGATGATTGCCGACTACTCCACCAAAGGGTTGACGGAGATGCTTTCCACGGCAGAGGGGCAGACGCTGACCACCATCGTCGATCCCTATTTCTACCGTGAGCGGTTCAAGATGCCCAAGATGGTGATTAACGGCGCGAACGACCGCTACTGGGTGATCGACGCCGCGCAGTTCTATTTCAACGACCTGCCCGGCGAGAAGTACCTGATGTATGTGCCCAACGCAGGACACAGCCTGCAGGAGGGCTTGCAGAGGGTGGTGAACAACCTGACGGCGTTCTATCTGGCAGTAGCATCCAAACAGCCGCTCGCGGAAGTCAAAGCCGACGTGAAGCGCCAGGGCAACAAACTGCTGGTGACCGTCACCACCAAGGGCAAGGTGGACGGGGTGCAAATCTGGACGGCGCAATCCAGCACGAAAGACCTGCGCAGCTCGCGGTGGAGCGCACAGGATGCCAAATCCATCGGTGGCGGGAAATATACCGCCGAAATCGCCCTGCCCAGTGATGCCATGTCCTTTGCGCTCTTTGCCGACGCTCAGGGCACGGTGAACGGTACCGAGTACCACGTGTGCACGATTCCGGTGGTGACGGTACTGAAGTAGGCGAGATGCCCTCACCCGCGGTCCCCTCTCCCACGCTGTAGGAGAGGGGTATAATACTTTGCGGGTGCGCAGGTGCTGGTGATGGCGATTTTCATGCCACAACTGGTGATCGAGCCGATGAAGGCGGAAGACATCCCGCAAATCATGGAGATCGAGCGGATGTGCTTCGTCACCCCCTGGCACGAAAACAGCTTCTACGCCGAGCTGAATCATCAGCCTGCCTGTTATCTGGTCGCGCACATCGACGAGCGGGTAGTGGGCTACGGCGGCATGTGGGTCATCATGGACGAAGCGCACATCACCACGTTGGCGGTGCATCCCGCCTATCGGCGTCAGCATATCGGCGAGCGGTTGCTGCTGGGGTTGCTGGAGGTCGCCATCGCGCGCCGTGCCCGCCGCGCCACACTGGAGGTACGCGCTTCCAACACCGCCGCTCAGCGGCTCTATGCCAAATACGGTTTCTACGCCGTGGCCATCCGCAAAGGCTACTACGCCGATACGGGCGAGGATGCCGTCATTATGTGGACGCCGGACATGCAAACCCCTGAATACCAGCTGCTGCTGCAGGCGAACCGCTGGAAACTGCTCCACGCCGAACCGGGGCGGACTCAAGACGGCTCATCCACCAGTCGCTAGCGCTCAGCGACGCGGCAGCGGACGTACCTGCCTGCAGAAGGGGTTCACCAGCATCCTCAGCGTGCCGTCCTCCCTCTGGAACAAGATGAGCTTACCGTCAGGCGAGAGACGCAAGTTCCACGCGCCCACGTTGTCGCTGAAATACGCTCCGGGCACGCCATAATAGTAGTAAGGAGACAGGATGAAACCAATGGGTATCAAGTAGATGGTAGAACCGAGCCCGCCCATCAGCACGGCGAGCGCGGAACCATCGCGTGTCCACTGCACCTGCCGTAGACTGGATGACCATTCCGTCTGGTAGACCACTCTACCCGTAGCGACCTCATAAACCGTCAATTCACGGTCGGACGCACGCTGCTGCACGCACACCAGATACTTGCCATCTGGAGAAAAGTCCGGCATGTCGCTGTCAGACCACACGGCTATCGGTAACTGCAGATGCAGGCTCCAATCGGAGACGCGGTAGATGTCCACACGCTCGCCCTGATAGACGACCGCCAGCCACCGTTCATCGGCAGAAAAGCGCACGCGCGGGAGCATAAACGATTGGGCAGACAGCCGAAACACTTCCACACCGTCCGTCGCCCGACGCACGACCTTCTGCGCATTTGAGGTACCCGGTGAGCGTGTTGAGACAAAGAACCTGCCCTGCGGCGACCAGCCAGATAGATACTCGTCTCTGTCCATTTGCCACGACCTCTGCCAGGTAGACGTGCGATAAAGGTCAAGCCCTCTGTTTGTCGAAACGAGGGCAAAACGCCCGTCGGGTGAGAAACAGACGGAGCCCAGAAAGCTCGCATCCTCGTCACGGAGGATGTGCGCTATCGCGCCGTCGGGGAATCGGCGGATAACGAGCTCCCTGCCTGAGCGCTCTGTCTCTACCAGCCACCGCCAATCAGGCGAGAGCGTGCCCGCATGGGGCACAACCTGTAGCACTCTTCCTGTATAGGCATCCCAGATTTCGGTGCTTTCTCTGTAGCGCACCGCCAGCCGACGGCAATAGCGGTCAAAGCTGATGGGCTGGACCGTCCGCGCAAGCCAGCACACCATCCTCCCCGAGGGTACCTCGTACTGCACGATTTCCCCGTTGTCAAAGTTGTCAAACCCTACCAGCAGGTGCCGTCCATCCGCCATCCAGGCGATGCTTGTCGCGCTGCTATAGCCAAACTGCCCCCAGCCGCCCACGGCAATCTCCGCCACCAAGGCGAAGTCGGTCGTGCGCCACAGGCGTAACGTATTCCCCCATAGCGCCGCGAGCACCATTTCGTCCGGTGAAAGAGCTGCCCTGTGCAGGAAACCATACTGGCTGGTGGGCGGCAATTCGAGCATTGGCTGACCGTCGTTGAGGCGCAGCAGGCTGATTGCACCGTCACTCCGCGCTACCGCCAGCACATTGGCAATGGAGGACCCTGCCAGAGATTGTATTTCGGCAGGCAGCGTCTGCTCCCATACCGATAAGCCGTCCGCAACGCGCCACAGTGCCGCCCTCTGTCCGGTACCAGTCACCAGATACTGCCCATCTGGGGTCATCCACACGTGGGTGGCTAGCTGCGAAGAGCCAGTCTGCCACGTGCGCACGCTGAAGCCGCGAATCAGGCTGACCCGCCCAAGACCGCCGACAGCCAGCACACTGCCGTCGCGGTCCGATGCGAGAGAGAAACCCCGCACGGAAAACCGCGCGATGGTGAGCCGGTTGAGAAGGTCGTAGATAGGCAACCCTCCAAACTCCCCCACCGCCGCCAGATACCGCGAATCGGACGAGAACAGCAATGCCGATGGATATAATCCTTCCGTCGTATCCCACATATACAACGAGTACAGATAGCGAGCGGCATGCGCGTCCCACAGATAGACTCCCGGCAGAGCGTCCAAATCCCAGCTTCCTCCAGAGGCTATCCACTTGCCATCCGGGGAACATGCCAGGGCAGACACCCCCCCGCTATGACTGCCCTGCGACCAGAGCAGGCGCAACGGCATCTCTTCGTACTGGGGTTCCAGTTTCACCTGCGCCGATACCCCGGCGCAAGCCCAAAGCACGACCAGCACCAGCCCGCACCGCTTCACAGCGCATCTCTCCTTTCCGTACGGTATACTCTATCCGGAATATAGCACAGCGGTGCAAATCCGTCAAGCGGAGGGGCGGGCATGATTGTGCTGGGCATCGAGACCAGCTGCGATGAGACTTCGGTGGCGGTGGTGCGCGACGGGGTGGAAATCCTTTCCAACCTCATTGCCTCGCAGGTCGACATCCACGCGCTGACGGGCGGTGTCGTGCCAGAAGTGGCGGCACGCAAGCATGTCGAGCGGTTGACGCCCATCATCGAAGAGGCTTTGCGGCAGGCAGGAGTGCGTTACGCGGACATCGACCTCATTGCGGTGACCAACCGTCCGGGGCTGGTGGGCGCGCTGATGGTGGGGGTCTCTGCAGGCAAAGCGCTGGCGTACGCACTGGGCAAGCCGATTGTGGCGGTGCATCATCTGGAGGCGCATATCGCTTCCAATTTCCTCACCGCGCCAGACCTGCGGTTTCCCTTCGTGTGCCTGATTGTGTCGGGTGGGCACACCGACCTGCATATCGTGGAAGGGCACGGGAAGCGTCGCCGCTTGGGCAGTACGCGCGACGATGCCGCGGGCGAAGCGTTTGATAAAGCGGCGCGCCTGCTGGGGCTGGGCTATCCGGGCGGACCAGCCATCGACCGCAAGGCGAAGGAGGGCAACCCGCAAGCCATCGCCTTCCCGCGTGCGTGGATCGAGGAGGGCAGCTACGACTTCAGCTTCAGCGGGCTGAAGACCGCGCTGTTGCGTCTGGTGCAGCAGGCTGGCGACACGCTGAACGTCGCCGATGCCGCTGCGAGCTTTCAGGAAGCCATCGTGGACGTGCTGGTGCACAAGACCATCCGCGCGGCAGAGGAATACGGCATCCCGCGCGTCGCGGTATGTGGGGGAGTGGCGGCGAACTCGCGCCTGAAAGCGGTGATGAGCGAGGAGACGGGCAAACGCGGCTACCAGCTGGTCATCCCGCCGCTGATTTTGTGTACCGACAACGCCGCCATGATTGCCGCCGCAGGCTACTTCCAGTATCTAACGACGGGGGAGAGCCCAATGGATTTTGACACCATCGCCAGTGAGGCTCTGGCGGGGTAGGGGAGTTCGTTCCGCGGCGCGAGGCACTCAGTCTCACAGTCACTATTTTCTGTCATGCTGAGCGGACGCGAAGCATCTCATCGCCACAAGAAGAGCCTTCGCCTCGAATAGAATGACAGATGATGTCGCTTTACATCGTCAACCCGGCAACACGCTGTCAAGCACTTTCTTTATACACTTAATATAGATTTAACACACATGCTGTAGACTCTACCCACGTCTAAATATCTTCAAGGAGGAAACGGAGAGCATGAGAGTCACTTTAAGATTTGTGATGGCGATTGCCGTGCTGGCGCTGTCACTCGCGGCGCATGCGCAGGTAACCCTGTCCCTGTGGAACTTCAATGACGAGAACTTTGACGTAGACGGTGGCGTGGTCGGCGGCAATCTGCAACTTATCGGCGGCGTCACTCACGAGTGGGCAACTGGGTCGCCCCTGGATACCGCTTCGCCCAACCGCGGCTTAAACACCAGAAACTATCCCGCGCAGGGCACGAATAACCTCACCGCAGGCGTCCGCTTCAACACACCCACCACGGGCTACAAGGACATCGTGGTGCGTTTCGACTTCCGCTGGAGCAACACCGCTTCCAAATACGCACGCTTCCAGTATACGGTGGATGGAACCAGCTGGGTGAACGGCGTGCAGCTGGTGGCTCCGGGCGGAGACACGTGGTACAGCAGCGGCGGCGGTCTGGTGTTCGTAGACCTCTCGGGCGTTTCCGGCGTGTCGGATAATCCGTTGTTTGCCTTTCGTATCGTCAGCGAGTTTGACCCAGCCACCGGGCAATACACTGCAGCCCGCTCCACCAGCTCTTACGCGCCAAGGGGAACCTACCGTTTTGATTTGGTAGAGGTACAGGGTGCGCCAGTTCCCGAGCCTGCCAGCCTGACCGCTCTGGGAATGGCTCTGGCTGGGCTGTTCGGTTTTCGCCGCGTACGCCGTCGGTAATTGCCTCCTAACACCCATGCAATCCCCCACGCTGATGTGGGGGATTTTTATTCTCGAATCCGTATATAATGGTGAGAACGATACCTGGTCAGGAGGTACAGTGGTGCGAACAGTAGCCATCTTCCGGCGCGAATTGCGCATCTACGACAACCCACTGCTGCAGGATGCCGAACGCGGCGAGTTCATCCCCGTCTTCTTTCTGGACGACTACAACCAGCAGGAGCACGGTGACAACCTGCGTGCCCTGTTCTTCCATGCCCTCCGCCAGCTGCAGCACCAAATCGAGGCAATCGGAGGACGCCTTTACATCCTGCCACTGGCGGAGCAGGAGCGGTTTTTCGATACCGTGCGTCCCGACGTGGTGCGTCTGTGTGAAGACGTAGAACCACACTCCCGCCAGCGCGACAAGCAGTTGATAGACCTGCTGAACAGCAAGGGTATCCGTGTACAGATACTTCGAGATAGCCTGCTGTCACCTTTGCCCGACGGCACGTATCCGTCCTTCACGCAGTTCTACAAAAAGCACTTTCTGATGCACGCCCGCCCCGTGCCCGCGATACCTGCACCTAAAGCCCTCCACACGCCGCGATGGGAACTGCCTGAGGTCGCGATCCCTGAACCGGAGAGCGAGGCGGCGCAGTCGTGGTTCGCGACGGAGGAGGAGGTTCAGCGACGCTGGCAGTCTTTTGTGCGCGATCGACTGGCGCAATACGAGCAGAGTCGCAACTTGCCATCGCAACCGAGCACCTCTCGCATGAGCCCCTACGTGCGGTGCGGTATGATTTCCCTGCGGCAGATGCTGGGCGACGCCTGGGGAGTCAGCGAGCAGTTTGTCAAAGAGCTGGCGTGGCGCGATTTCTATTCCCACATCCTGTATCATTATCCCGAAACGGTGAATATGGAACTCCGCCCCGAATGGCGCGGCTTTCCCTGGCGACACGACGAAGAGCAGTTCGAGCGCTGGGCACGGGGACGCACGGGCATCCCGCTGGTGGACGCGGGCATGCGCCAACTGCTGTGCGAGGGATGGATCCACAACCGCACGCGCATGGTGGTGGCGAACTATTTGACCAAGCACCTGCTTATCGACTGGCGTTGGGGCGAGCGGTGGCTGTACCTGCATCTGGTAGACGCCGACCTGGCGATGAACGTGGGCAACTGGCAGTGGGCGGCAGGCTGTGGGGCGGACGCGCAGCCCTACTACCGCATTTTTAACCCGCTGCTGCAGGCGCAGAAGTTCGACCCGCAGGCGGAGTACATCCATCGTTACGTGCCCGAGCTTCAGCATGCCAGCGCCGAACAGCTAGGCGACCTTGAAAACCTGCATCGCCTGTGCCCGGACTACCCTTCGCCGCTGGTGACCCCCGATGAGGGGCGCAAACGGTTTTTGCAGGTTGCCCAGCAGTTCTTCGCCGAGCGTGGGCAGGAGAATCTCCCCTTTGACCGAGAATAAAAGCGCAACGAAGCGCGCTGTAAAGGCTGTCCGGGGAGGATAAGTGATGCTCATCCGCTCTTTTAATCCTGATGCGCTTTTTCCTGCGCATGAAGGCACCATCCTGGCGCAGGGCGTGTTCGCATCTGAAGAGATAGGTGCGCCTTTTGGGTGCGCCTTCGGCGTGTTGAAACCGGGCATGGCACAGAAACCGGAGCGTGTGCCCGTTGCCAAACTCTACTACGTGCGACAGGGCGAAGCCACGCTGCAGATCGAGGACGAAGAACAGGTCATCCGCGAGGGGGATGTGGTCTTCATCCCTGCGAATGCGTATCACACCGTGCGCAACCACACCGACCGCGATTTCAGCACGTTCGCCATCTGGTGGACGCCGCCACAAGGAGGAGAGCCATGAGCCAGCCTGTACGCATCGGTCTCATCGGCTGCGGGGGTATTTCCCGCGCCCATGTGCGCGCGATGCTGAGTCTGGGAGCAGAGGAGATTCGGGTCGTTGCCACCTGCGATGTGGAACAGTCGCTGGCGGAAGAGCGCGCCCGTGACGCAGGAGCAGAGGTCGCCGTCACCGACTGGAGGACGGTGGTCGAGCGCAAGGACATCGACGCGGTGGATATCTGCCTGCCGCATGACCTGCACGCGGAAGTCGCCATCGCGGCTGCGCAGGCAGGCAAGCACATCTTCGTGGAGAAGCCGATTGCCACCACGCTAGGGGACGGCTGGGCGATGGTGCGCGCCGCGCGGGATGCCAGCGTGGTGCTGATGACCGCCTTTGTGGAACGGTTCGAGGCGGAGAACTGGCGCACCAAACAGCTGCTGGACGAAGGCTGGCTCGGCACGCCCATCCTGGCGCAGGTAGACCACCTGCAGAATGTGTTCATCCCGCCCGGACACTGGGCGCGTGAACGCAAACGGCTGGGCGGCGGCGCGATTGCCAGCGCAGGATGCCATCGCATCGACCTGCTGCGCTGGTTTATCGGCGAGGTAGAGTGGGTCTCTGCCGAGACCTTCTACAACCCCGACCGCATGGAAGGCGAAATCGCGGGCGTGGTCAACATGCAGTTCACGACCGGGGCAATCGCTAATCTCAGCATCAGCTGGATGTCGCCCTATCGTGCCTTCTACCGCAAACTGTGGCTGGAGGGTACCGAGGGCTGTATCCACAACTGGAACGGCTTGCACATCTTCTCGCGCAAAAAGCCGGAATGGAGCGAGGGGTTTGTGAAACTGGAGGTGGAGCCGGTAGACCCATTTGCTGCCGAGTTGCGCCACTTCATCGAGTGCATCCGCGCGGGAAAGCAACCGCTCACCAGCGGCGAGGAGGCGGTGCGCACGCAGGCGGTAGCCATCGCCGCCAACGAATCGGAACAGACGGGCTGCCGGGTTCGTCCCGCCGACCTGCTGGCACAAGCACTGGAGGAGGTTCCCTGATGTCTGCAAAACCGCTGAACGTCGTGTTGTTCATCTCGGACACCTTCCGCCGCGATAACCTGACGGTGCATGGCGGCACGGAGGTACACACACCTTACCTGGACCGCTTCGCGCAGACAGCTCAGGTATTTGAGCGGGCTTACTGTGGCTCGTTCCCAACAGTTCCATCCCGCACCGACCTGTTCACCGGCAAGTGGACGTTCCCGCACCGCGACTGGTCGCCTTTGCCACGCGAAGAAACGGTGCTGGCGGCGCTGCTATCGCGAGTGGGTTATACCACCATGATGATTATCGACACGCCCCACCTGCTGAACTACGGCTATCACTTCGACAGAGGATTCAACGCCTTCGAGTGGATACGCGGACAGGAGAACGACCGCTGGCGTACCGACCCGGTGGAGGTGGAATACCCCTTCGACATCCGCAAGTGTCGACTGGGGGAGCGTACCCTGCGCCAGTACCTGCGCAACGTGGCAGACCGTCGCAGCGAGGAGGACTACTTCCCTGCCCGCACGGTGAACGCCGCCATGCGCTGGCTGGAGCGCAATGCCACCCAGAAGCCTTTCTTCCTGTATATCGACACCTTTGACCCGCACGAGCCGTGGGACCCACCGCGCTACTACACCGACCTGTACGACCCCAACTATGAGGGCGAAGAGGTCATCTACCCGCAGTACTGGTACTGGCGCGAGTTCATGACCGAAGCCGAACTGAATCACTGCCGCGCGCTCTACCGCGGCGAGGTGACGATGGTGGATTACTGGTTCGGAAGGCTGATGGCACGGCTGGAGAGACTGAACCTGCTGGAGGACACGGTGGTTATCTTTACCGCCGACCATGGGTTTTACTTTGGCGAGCACGGCATTATCGGCAAGGCGCTGTTCGAGGAGCGCGATGGCAAGCACATCTTCCACCGCTCGCCCATTTACGATGAGGTGGCGCGAATCCCCCTGCTCATCTATGTGCCCCACGCAAAACCCGCTCGTCATGAGGCGTTCACTGGCTTTATCGACCTGATGCCCACCATACTGGAACTCGCGGGGGTGGAGATACCGCCGGAGGTACAGGGGCGTTCACTGCTGCCGCTGATGCAGGGTGAGCCGATCGCCTGGCGCGACTTCTTCGTCACCTCGTGGGCGATTGTGCATCAACCGGGTGAGACCATGAGCCGCGCCGTAGATGGCACCGAGCGTGTGGTGCTCTCGCCGCGTCCTTCCACCATACACGAGCGAGAGTGGACGCTGCTCTACAGCGTCGCTGGCGACGAGGTGGAGCTCTATCACACCGCGACCGACCCCGCACAAACGCGCAACGTCGCGCCAGAGCATCCCGATGTCGCCCGACGCCTGCACGCAAAGTTCCTACGGTTCCTGGAGCAGTGCGGCACACGCGAGGAGTACCTGCAGCCACGACGAGAGATAACCATCTAAGCACGTGGGTATGCTATAATAATCGCGAGGTGATGTCCGATGTCGCAACAGGTGCTGACGCCGCCGACACGACCCCTGCCCAAAGGCAAAATCAGCTACGAGCAGTTCCTGGAGTGGCTGGATGAAGACACTTGGGCAGAATGGGTGAATGGGGAGGTTGAAC